>UOGF01000071.1_pt1 | contig 35344 bp, 38 predicted proteins | sample 1989081 | NCBI WGS metagenome assembly UOGF01 (sample SAMEA4712195, study PRJEB27164) | hydrothermal vent metagenome | biome: marine basaltic hydrothermal vent biome; feature: marine hydrothermal vent; material: mineral | place: Pacific Ocean | collected 2011-06-14/2011-07-23 | depth 1719 m
TATGCCGTGGATCGAAACCCTTACAAACAAGGACGATTCTTGCCCGGTAGTCGTATCCCAATTTGTCATCCGGATAAAATCAAAGAAACAAAGCCAGACTATCTCTTAATTTTGCCTTGGAATCTAAGAGAAGAAATTATGGATCAAATGGCATTTATTCGAGAATGGAACGGACGGTTTGTCGTCCCGATTCCTAAGCTGCAGGTGTTTTCGTAAGATGATTTATGACGTCATTTTAGATTTACGTGCAGATTTATCCCGTTTTAAAAAATGGAGTTCCCATATAAATGCCGAAATTTTTTAAATATTGTTTACATTGTTTGAAAGGTTTTCTAATTATTTTTTTAATTGTACAGATGAGTGCTTGCGGTATTTTGCTTTATCCTGAACGGCAAGGGCAGAAGAAGGGCACTATAGACGCCGGGGTCGCGGTCTTAGATGCTATTGGACTGCTCTTTTTTATCGTGCCAGGTGTCATTGCTTTTGCTGTGGATTTTTCGACAGGTGCGATTTACCTTCCACCCGGACAATCCAAAACGAAACTTTTTGCGGGTAAGCCCGTTTCTGTTGTTCAGCTTGATCTAAAGGATCTGAACGCAGTTAATATCGAGGCCGTCATTGCCGGACATACGGGCTACCGCGTTTCCTTAAGCCAGGCGAATATTGAAGTTTCAAAGCTCAGAAATCAAGGGGAAATTGTCCACCAATTCGATACATGGGTACTCAATAATGCAATGTTTCACAACGTGAGTCATTGATGGAATGAAAGCATTTTTGATGGGAAAACCCGCACGATCAACGCCAGCGTCGTGATTTATACAGGGAACGGAGTGGAGATTGGGAAGATGTATCGATTGCGAGCAAGTGCACGCTTGCACGCAAATCGTTCTTGTTGGGTCTCTCCCTTGGAGAGACCCAACAAGGTGGGCTATCAGTTGATCAGGATTTTCCCAGGTGTTTTTTCAACATGTCATTCCCTGAGATTTTAGGGTTGTTTCCTCCTAAATCATTTGCTTTTTGAAATGAGGCGGTGGCTTTTGTGTGATCACCCATGCCATCAAGAGAAATGGCCATATTAAAATGTGCTTCTGCAAAGTTAGGATTTGCCGAAAGTGCTTCTTTGAAATAATCGAGTGCGACATCGTAGTGTCCTTGCACCAGGTGGTCGACACCTTCATTGTTTTTTGAGGCTGCCGGGCCACTCACAGAATCCGGGGACATGAGTGCTGGGATCTGTGCACGGGAATTGCTTGTTCCGCTACTCTCACATGCGGATAAGGTCATCATCAGAATTCCAAGAATAAAGATCTTAACAGATGCAGCATAATAAACACGTCTCATGACAGATCCTCCCTGTTTGTGATGATGGATCATCCATCATATCCATTACGATAATCCTTTTTATTCGCTCATGCAATGTTTCGAAGGGGATATTCCTGCGAGATGGCAATTCAAGGGGTCATTCAACAGAAAACGACAGCGATTTCTCTATTCACCAATGCGAACTTGTTTTAGAGGGGCAGGGCAATGCGCATGGGTTTTTTCTTTCGATCATTTATCTCGCAAGGGCAGAGGTCGCCCCAAGAGTGACACAGTAAATTAGTTTTTATAAGTGAAATTCTGAGTCATTTTTCATAATACAGAAACCACTTCTTTAATGGCGCACATCACTGACGAGTTTCTTAGCATTCCTCCCTCATTAGATAACCCACGTTTGTTCTTCTGACCCGGTCTGAATCTTATTTTCATACTTCTTTTCTTGACATTAGTTCTAGTACGTACTAGGACTAATGTCTTAAGGAAAATATTTGTATCCGGCGAACAAAAGGAGAGAAAAAATATCATGACATATTCAAAACAACACAGAAACCTTAAATCGGGGACAATGATGCCTGCCATTTTTATCGGGCACGGCAATCCCGTGCTTCAGTTGAGTTTGGATATCGACCAAGACCCTCAGTTCCATTTCGACTTAGGACGCGCACTCTCCTCTTTACGAAAGAAAGGGGTCTTAATTCTTGGAAGTGGAAATATGACACACAATCTATCGCAACTGAGTCCCGGCGAGAGACCCACGAAATGGGCGCTTTCATTTGACGAAGACCTCAAGCAGGCGATTGATGCGGAAGAGGATCAAAAGCTTGTTCACTGTAAAGAAGAGAATGCGCTCTATGCGATGGCCCATCCGAGCGATGAGCATTATTTACCTCTACTTTACCTGATTGCACAACGGCAAACTGGCGATACCTTGCGTTATTTTAATGCAGATTTTGACCTCAGTACGATTTCAATGCGTTCGTTTATTTCCGCTCCCTGGAGGAGTGCTCATTATGAATGCACAGCAAGAGATTGTGGGGGCCATCGGTATCTCAGGGGCGAATTCGGATCAAGATGAGACGATTGCACTGCACATGATTGAAAGCGAAAACCTGCGTGCCGTTTTATAAAAGGGAGTGATCTTGAGCGCGCGCAAAAGATAAAATTTTCAGATTCTAGACGTCTTTTTCAGGGAATAGCCCGATAAACTGGCCGTTCCTGAGACTGCAAAGAAATCAATGGATTTCAGGCGCGATCAACTCAAAAGTCAGTTTAAGGAGATTATTTTGAGGTGGGGAGGGATGATTATTTTTGAAAACCCGAAAAAACTATTCGAGTTCTTCTTCGTAGACTTCAGCATCACCCATACGTTCAATGAAATGATCTGCCCAGGTGAGGTAGAGACGACCTGCATCTTTCATCGCGAGCACACCTTGTTCCAAACGACGCAGATCTTGTGTCTCCGCGCCTTCTTGTTCTAGCCTGAAAAGCTCGACCTCAAAGACATGATTGAGCTGTTCCATGGATTGTAGTACGGTGCTGACAGATTGTTTTAAGTTTTCTTTCATCCGAGTCCTTCCCTGATTATTTCTTTTGAGTGAGATAAAAAAATCCCATCACTCAAGAGCGATGGGATTTAAAGACAAAAATAAAAATAATATTAGCGATGAACAAGCTCAATGGCGTTATGTTTCGCTGCACTACAGACCACAACACAAAGTTCGCAGCCTTTGCAGCGTGGTTCAACCACCACCGCTACTTTTTTTTCTTTATCAAAGAGAATGGTGTTGGCCTCTGGACAATACATAATACACAGACGACATCCTTTGTTTGCAACACACAAGTCATCAATTACTTCAGCAACAGCGTACATTTAGATTTTCTCCCTTAAACTTAGACCAACATTGGTGTCTTCAGTGTCTCTGCCCACTCCGCACCGATGTCGTAAACACGGCGAATGGTGTCCATATTTTTCTTTAAAAGCTGTTCTTTTTTTGCGAACTTTTTCTTAATGGCTTCATCCAGTGTTGCAGTTCCACCTGAGGCGATGTATTTTTTTCCAAAACGATCTTGAATCGCAGCTTCCATGGCATCCATGCCCACGATTTTTGTGGCGCCCATCAAGGCACCCAACATGCCCATATTGGTGGCGAGCTCAGTTCCTGCAATCTCTACTGCTAAAGTCGTCGCAGCGACATATAAAATAGGGATATTCTGCTCTTCAAGAAACTCAAGATCGGCCTTTTCGAGGGGAAGAGGTTCATCTGAATTGATCATGAGGAGGCCACCAGGTTTTATGCCGGAATAAAAGGGCATGGTATAACACTTTCCCATTGTAATGACCTGAGGATGGAAAACCATGATGACATCGGGATAAACCAACTCTCCTCGGTCGTAAATCCGCTCATCTGCCATACGAACATAGCTTTCTGCCGGAGCCATTCTTTTTTCAGCACCAAAGAAGGGGTTTGAAATTGCGTGTTTCCCTTCTTTGGAAGCCGCTGTGGCCAAGACATGGGCGGAGGTCACAACGCCTTGCCCTCCCAGTCCTGACATCCTCAAGTTAATGCGCTTCCTCATTCAAAACTCCTTCAGTCTAAGATTTCAGTAAACATTCTAAGTTTTTACTTTGTGACAATTGCTTTTTTTCTCTTTTTCTTTTTTGGATTTACAGTGTCGAGGTAGGCTCGTGCTTCGTCAGAGACATACTCCTCAAACTCAAAACGTTTATTGGGCCCCTCTGAATCTCTCATTTCTTGAAGCCCTTCCATCATTTGTTTGCCAATCTCCAAAATACAGGGGGTGTAAAGCTGTATATAGGTGGGGCCAATTTCTCTGGCCACTAAGATTGCCTCACGAATGGCTTTTTCCACACGGTTTGGTTTACTGACGGTCATTTTGACCACGTAGTGACAGCCTGAACTTTTTGCGATTTCGGGCAGCGGGACTTTATCAAACTTTTTTCCTGCCGGGGCCATTTTTGCGACAAAACCTTTTTGCATGAGACCGCTGGATTGTCCGCCAGTGTTGGCATAAAGCTCGTTATCAAAACAAATGGTTGTAAATTTTTCCTGACGAAACCAGGATTGAAGGGTCATATCAAGCCCGATGTCTACGGTGGCCCCATCGCCTGCAAGCACGACGACATCTTTTATTTTGTCTGGGAAACGGAAAGCCAGCGCCCGCTTGAGACCGGAGGCAACTGCATTTTGGTTTCCAAAGAGGGAGTGGATATTGTGTACAGCCACATGTGGAAAGACGAGGCTTGTGCAGCCTGTGGAGCCGACCATAATCGTGTCTTCTGGAGCAGGGAGACAGGCAAGGACATAGCGAAAAGCGATGGATTCCGGGCAGCCCGCACAAAGAGAATGTTCCTCAATGAGTTCTTTTGATTCTCCAACATCTTTCCAGCCACGGTTTTCCTTGCCATAAGTACCTTCTTCAACCAATTCCCGATATTCGAGAGGCATGATGTCATAAAATTCTTGGTTGATCTTAATTTTTTCCTTACTCATGGATACTCTCCTTCTTCTTTGCCAGTACTTTTTTTATTTCTTCGACAATCACTTCTGGAGGCATCGTCATGCCACCAGCCACATGAGGGCCTTCAACAACACGATGATTGTCCGGGATTGAAGCTTTTATCTCGCGAGCCATCCATCCGACGACGTTAAATTCGGGCACAAAAATAATCTTTGCGTTCTTTGTTGCCTGTCGGACTTCCTCATAGGGGAAGGGACGAATGGTCTTGATTTTGACAATCCCGACTTTAATGCCTTCTGCTGCCAAAAGTCGTACGGCTTCGCGGCCCTGTGCGACGGCAGTCCCCGAAGAAACGATCAAAATTTCTGCATCGGTGTTTTCTTCTTCGATCAAACCACCTAAAAGACGAATGGTATGTTTCCGTGAGCGTTCACAGGCTGCACGTGTTTCCTGCTGCCAACTGGCCTGGGTCGCGTAGCTGATGTAGTTACTCTTCATAACAAAGGGATCACGCATCATTCGAACCGGAGGCACTTCCATGTCCATAACGGGCATGGGGTTCCGGTAAGGATCATAAGGAGGAAGCGTAAAATCGACAGAGGGGATGTAGACATCATCTTTTGTATGACTCACAAAAAAACCATCAATACAAATCGCAATCGGAAGATGGACGTCGGGTTCTTCTGCAACCATATAACCCATGAGTAAATAATCGAAAAAATCCTGTGCGGACTCGGCGTGCCAAATCAGCATACCTGTATCAATGATTAAGCCAATTTCCAGGGTGTCGGGTTGGATACTTAAAGGCGAGTTGACCCCTCTGACCATCATATTGAGCATGATCGGAAGCCTGGAACCCACCCACATCGGGAAGTTTTCATAAGCACGAAGTGTTCCCGGCCCTGATGTTGTTGTGAAAACGCGCGCACCACCAAAAGAAGCACCTGCACACTCAGACATGACTGCAAATTCATTTTCGCCGCGAAAATATTCACCGACATAGCCTTCAACCCAAAGATCTCCAACCATCGCGGCCGCTTCACTCTGAGGCGTAATGGGGTAAGAGATTGAGACATCGACATTCGCGCGTTTAATGGCCTCACGGACCACTTCACTGCCCGTCATAAAGTGACGCTCGCGTGGCGCATCATAAAAAAGATAATCTGGATCGACGATCTTTTGACCTTTTTTGTTGTATGTTCCTATGAGAGATTTTGTCGCCATCTCTTCCCTCCTTTATATGTGGGTAAGGTAATCAAGTAAACAGCGCTTAAGGAATCTGGTTACGATACTAATAATCTCCAGAAGCCTTCAGGCGCTCAACTGTACCTGTGAGTATATCAATTTTCTCAGGTGTTGCGTCACGAAAAGTCACCATTGCATCTTCGTGTCCGGCCTGTGCACACATCGCAATCGTGTAACAATCTGTTCCGCCACGAATGATTTTGAGGGACAAGTTAGCCATATGACAGTGAACCCCAACAAACATACAGACATCAATCTTGTTGTACCAAATGGTGAGATTAGGATGGTTTGGATTAATTTCAATCGCCGGATTAATTTTTGGATATTTAGGACGATAGTCTGGCATTGGGATGTGGAGGGCATTGGAATTGTGAGATTTTAGGACATCATAAAGTCGCTTGATCGCCGCCGCTTTTCTTGCTGCTGTTTCATTCCAATTCCACAAAACAAGTGGTCCTGGAAAAAGTGTCGGGTTCTTTGCCGAAAGAAACTTCCGGGCGGCTTCTTCCATGGCAAGGGTTTCTTGCACGATATCGCCTTGAATCAGGCCTTGACCCGGATCAGGAAGAACGACACCCTCACAGGCTGCTGCAGGAGGTAAAAATGCCTCTGGGCCTTTTAAAACACTATATTTTGACATGAACCAAATCCCCTTTTACTACTTTTTGTTATTGGTTAAAGTTGATTAAAGACGTGTGAAACACCCATGAGTCAGTCTCTGTTTAATGAGAGCGGAAGTAGTTTCCTTTGAGAGATCAATCATTCGGAAGGGAGACTCTTCATGGAAATAGTGGTTCCTGTCATTAACGCACTCTTTTCGAACGAAGAAACACCATGAATAAAAAACACCCTATTTTTATTCTCTTTTGGGATAACAATATGACATAACATATATGATAGATAGCATAGCCATTCTTTCCAAGTCAAGAATTTTTCATGTGATTTTAGTGACAAACCTCTTCTTTTTTCATCGGTGTTTTAAGAGCGATCTCATTATTTTTTCAATTGCTTCTTGTATTGAGGTCTCCATAAAAGAAGGTAGGGGATCAATTATTCGCCTCGTCCTCCTTTCCAGCAGAAAAGATGGAGTTTATTTTGTTTGTGACGTCTTGTTTGAGTTTTGAGAGTTTTCTCTTTCTTTCCTTGAGGCTTTTTTGAAATGCCTTAATTTCTTGATTTGATTTTTCCAAGGCATCCTTAGATCCTTCCCTTAGCGGAGCAAGCGTATTTTGGAAGTTTTTTTCAAGTTGATTTCCCATCTTTTTTACAAATGCGCGGGCTTCTTCTAAAGAAATAAGCTCTTTTTGTAGTGTTTTGGATTGTCCGACTACTTTTTGATTCAAGGCCTTTAAATCAGCCTTGTATGTTTTAAGTTGTGCTTTCAGTTTTTTAAGCTCGTCTTTCAATGCAAGACGCCGAGATTTTTCGATTTCAGGTGTATGGGAAGCTGTTTCGTTTTTATTTGTTTGATTTTGAGCCGATGTTTTTATGACGCAGCCCGTGATCAAGGGACCTGTGAAGCATATCGTCAGCGTGAACACTAATAAACGAAAGTGTATTCTGATGTCTCTTTTTAAATACATGTTTCTCCCTTATTCATGTAAACAAGCATATTGTTTATAGCCAATTTGTCAAAATAATGCCTAGACCGAAACGATTTGTCGAATCCTGGTAATCAATCAGGCTCTCACCGTAACCATTAAAATACTGAAAATAGCCATTGATTTTGCCATAAAAAGGAAAGGTCCAATCAACTTGAATGGCCCCTTTATTTTTTTTTCGCATGTTGTTACGTAGCACGAACCCGAATGTATAGTCACCCATGCGGTAATGGGCTAAAATCTCCCCATAGCCGTAAAATTTTTCAATGTCGGGGTTTTCATCACGTTTTGTTTTGTCGGGAATGCGAAACCAAGGTTTGATGCTCACTAGAAAATTGCTTTTTTCAAAGATGAAATTCACATAAATTCGATTCCAACTTCGAGAGAATTTCCCGGTTCTGCCATTCGAGTGATGGATCAAGCCTAAGGTATTCATCTGATTTCTAAATCCGCTTATATGGGTATCGTTGAAAAATGAAAGCATCAGCTCCGCTTCGTGGTTCGTTTCGCGAAAAGGGGAGGACTGCTCAAATTGGTAAGCTTGCCAATTCGATTGCTGAGTGTAGGCAAAGGCAAGTTGTCCATTCTCTTTAAAAAGATTCTGCGCCATCAAAATTTTAAGGCTAAGTTGAAATTTGATTTCCGCACGTTGAATGTCGTCTCCCGTCACTGACTTAAAGGTACTGCCATCGGCTGAGGTGTTGTAAGTGAGGGGCAGCAGGTAGGTTGGTTTGTGCGGCAAAATAACAAAGGGATTGTGCTCAGATAGTTTTTCAAAAATCATGCGCCGTTCAAAAAGAGAGGGTGGGGGCGTATCCGACTCAAGTGGTATTCCGGGTTCATTTTTTTTTGTGGATTCTGGCGCGATATCGCGGGACTGGGCCCAAAGCGGTTGTGCCAGAGCGATAAAGAAAATCAAAACTGAGGAAAGAAAAACCCGTTTTACAAAAATCTGCACGACTCCGCCTATTCCTTAAGAATGACCTGTTATTCCAATCCATGTTTCAAATCCGTGGCTCGAATATAGATAGCGTTAGGATGTTTTAGGAAGCTCTGATGGTAATTCTTCCAAAATTAACAGGGAGTATAGGTAGAGAATTGTGTTTTGTCGATACCTTCCAGTTTCGAATCGGAGAGGGAGTGAGATGGAAAACTCTCAGATTGCGCCATAGACCACCTGGTGTTTAGCATTTCAAAAATGGCATCCTTTTTTATACAGATTTATTGACATGCCATGATATTGGGAATATAATCCCAATATCATGGCGAAGGACATTCAAAACACAATTCAATCAGCGGTTTTAAAATTGTTGCGTCCATTGGTTCGTATTTTGCTCCGCAACGGAATTCCCTATGGTGCCTTTGCGGATTTGGCAAAAAAGATTTATGTGGATGTTGCAAGCAGGGAATTTGGTATCGCCGGTAAAAAACAAACCGATTCCAGAATTTCAGTCATTACCGGACTCAATCGAAAAGAAGTTCATCGTGTCAAAACACTCAGCGAACCTTATGATGAATCGGTCAACGAACGCTACCACCGGGGCGCCAGAGTCATTAGTGGATGGGTGCGGCATCGACAATTTTTAGATGAAAAGGGTAACCCTGCCGATTTATTACTCGAAGGAGAGGGAGCCACCTTTAGCGAACTGGTCAAAACCTTCAGCGGAGACATGCCGGTGCGCGCTGTTTTAGACGAACTTTTGCGTGTCAATTGTGTGGAACGTCTAGAAAATGGGCAGATTAGCCTTCTTACCCGCGCTTATCTTCCGGGGACCGAGGAAGGCGATAAATTGGGTATTTTAGGCAACGATGTACGGGATCTCATTACGACCATCGATCATAATCTTGTTGTGCATGAGGACCGTTTTTTTCAGCGAAAAGTGGAATACGACAATGTTCCAGAAGAATTTATAGCAAAATTAAGAGACTTAAGTGCCGGGAAAGCCCAGCATTTACTGGAGGAGCTGGATTGCTGGCTGGCTCGGCATGATCGGGATGTCAATCCGGATCTTGAAGGGACAGGACGTAAACGTGTTGGTCTAGGCATCTATTATTTTGAAGAAAATTTAGGCAAAGGAGAAAAGGCGTGAAGCGTTTTATGAAAATACTCCTCCCGATTGCACTGATTGCCCTCCTATCTACATCGTGTGGAAGCAGTGGCGGCGGTGGAAGCATCCTTGGTCCAGGTGGCGGCGATGGCAGGGCTTCCGGCGGTATTGGCGGCACAGGTATCAGTAAAGGGACAGTGACCGGTTTTGGCAGTGTGATCGTCAATGGCGTTACCTTTAACACCGACACGACGACATTCACGATAGATGATAATCCCGGCACACAGGCTGATCTCGCGCTTGGCATGCTTGTTGAGGTGGATGTTGCCGAAGACGGGACGACGGCCGGAGCGGTTATTTTCGAACCCGAAGTCGAAGGGCCGATTGCAGCGAGGGACGATCAAAACAACACGCTCACCGTACTGGGCCGTACGATCATCGTTGATGGCAATACACGCATTGAGGACAGTGATGATACTATTGTCAATTTCAGTACACTGCAAATAAACGACAGTCTCGAAATCAGCGGATTGGTATTCATGGATGGTCGCATCCTGGCCACGCATATCAGATATCGGAATGACATCATCTTTGGCTCCGACACAATCGTGGAACTCAAAGGCACGATCCAAGCCTTGAATGACTCGACCTTTTTTATCGGCACGCAAGAGATCAATCACAATGACGTCGTCTCTCCTCCCACGCTGAGTAATGGTCTTTTTGTGGAAGTTAAAGGCACCTTGGATGGATCTATTCTAAAGGCTGTGCAAATTGATAAAGAAGACCTCTTTGATCCGGAAGATGATCTGGAGGTGGAAATCGAAGGTTTGGTCACAGACTTCGTCCAGGGAAATTTCACCAACTTTTCAGTCAGTGGACAGGCTGTTTTAACAAACAGTGCCACCATCTTTGAAAATGGTTCACTTTTTGACCTTGCGCTCAATGTCCGTCTTGAAGTGGAAGGTACAGTGGTCGGAGGTATCTTGGTGGCCGAAAAAATCCAGTTCCGGGGTGATCGAATCAAAATTAAAGCGGAGGTCAATTCTGGGAGCATCGACTCCGGCACACAAACCTTCACGGTGCTCGGTATTCCGGTGCGTATCAATGGTGCGACCGAGATGGAAGATGACACTGACGAAGAAGGTTCCTTTGGATTTTCAGATATCCTAGACAATGATTATTTGGAAATCAGAGGATATCTGACGGGGAGCGGTGCTAATCGTGTTGTCATTGCCACAGAGGTTGAACGTGAGGATGCAGAGACAGAGGTTTTGCTTCAGGCCCCGGTGGATTCGCTTGCTAATCCCGACCTTACGCTTTTGGGGGTGATGGTCAGGACGGGAAGTGCGTCCTTTAACGATGGCAAAATTTCCAGCGCGGCCTTCTTTAATCAAGTCAAAGTAGGCGATTTGGTGAAAGTAACAGGGGGACTTTCCGGTGCGGAGATCCTGGCTAAAGAAGTGGAGTTGGAAGAATAAAACCCATATCGATTCAAGGGACTGCTTTTCAATTGCTGGCTCACGGTCGAACAATATATAGGTTTAAATACGCTACAATCTCCGGCCAAATAGGGATTTGAATGGAGAAAAATGTAAAATACTGCTCAACTCACTCTCCAGGTTATTGGGGTAGGCCCAAGAAGAATGTCGTAATAAGGGGTCACTTTGCGGAAGTGAAAAAGGCATTGGCATCTCGCACTTTTTTGAAGATTCACCGATATCTAGAGTTTGACCAAGCTGCGGTTATGGAAGGAAGCGGCGTGCATGAAGCGCTAAAAGCATTCCGATTGTTAGTGCTCTTGATGAAGTCTTAATCTGTATTCTTAAAATCAGGATCGTTTTTTCAAAAAATCTTTGAGTGCGTTTTTCAATTCTGGGATTTGGGGTAAATTATTTTCGATGGCACCCATAATATTTTCAAGACGTGCCATGCGCTGCATTTCTTTATCTTCCGTAATGAGTTTTGAAAGCCTTTGGTAGGCTTCGGGGTAATGTGGTTCTAAAAAGGCTTGTGCCGAAAGCAATGATCGAAGAAGGGGCCCCGGTTCCTGCTCGGAAAAAGAAATTGAGATAAAGCTTGCGTCAGAAAAGATAAGCAGACCTGTTTTCCCCTTATCATCTGTCACAATCCGTTCAATTGTTTTTCCGAGGGCCGCGTCCCATGTTTTGAGACGTCCTGGAAAGGATTTTACAAAAAAGACCTTTTCAGCATTGCTCCGTAATTTCTTTTCGACAAACACTTCTCACCTCTTTTAGGATTGATATGAGACGGATTATTGTTCAGTATTTTAGCATAACATTTCAACCTTTAGGCAGAGATGTGGTGATTTTGAATGCATGCAAAAAGGTCATTGTGTCTTTAATGTCTTTCCGTTAGAATTTGTGGTTTTAGCTTGCGATGAATGGTTTGAAGGTCGTTTTTGTTGAAATCAAGGATCTTGAAAAGATGAGACATCCCAAAATCCCAAAAAAGGTTTTGCTTGAAAGTCATTTGCCTGACTTAAAGCTTTTGTTTCGGGGCAAGGTCCGCGATATTTATGATTTGGGAGAGACTTTACTTTTTGTGGCAACAGATCGGGTTTCTGCTTTCGATGTGGTTTTACCTGAGGGTATTCCGGGCAAAGGCTACGTATTGACACAGTTTTCGGTCTATTGGTTTAAGTGGCTGGCGGGCATCCGGGACGCCCCGGAGACACATCTCATTGCCAGTGATTTTGAGCATTTCCCTGAAACTTGTAAGCCCTATCGTGAGGTACTGGAAGGACGAAGCCTGATTGTAAAAAAGGCAAAACCGATTTTAGTGGAGTGTGTGGTCCGGGGCTATCTTTCGGGTTCTGGCTGGAAAGAATATCTCAAACTTGCTTCGGTCTCAGGGGAAAAATTACCCTTGGGTTTGCGCGAATCGGATCGTCTTCCCGAAGCGATTTTTACCCCTTCTACAAAAGCCGAGGTGGGTGAGCATGATATGAATATTTCTTTTGAACAGATGAAGTCTCAGCTCGGCGCGACCCTCTCTGAAAAATTACGCACAATGAGTGTTTCCATTTATAAAAAAGCGGCAGAGGCGGCTTTGGCGCGTGGCATTATTATCGCCGATACAAAAATGGAATTTGGGCTTGCCCCTGAAACGAATGAACCCATTTTGATTGATGAATTACTCACACCGGATTCTTCGCGTTTCTGGCCCTTATCAGACTATCTCCCCGGTTCGTCACAGCCCAGTTTTGACAAACAATATGTTCGGGATTACCTGCTTTCGATCAATTGGAGTGGAGACGGATCGCCCCCGCATCTACCAGAGCTTGTTGTGAAGCGCACCAGTGAGCGTTATTTTGAGGCGCTGAGACGTCTTACGGATTAGTGCGAAGATCTTTTAGGCCGTTTTTTATCTCCACCTCCGACGATTATGAACTATCTCTTTAAGAAAAACGGTGGAATCTATCACCACATCTTCGACCGGGAGGGGCGAACAAGCGTCTCTCCATCACTTGAGGCCAAGCTAAAACGACATTAGAGGCTTGAAAAAAAGGGAACAAATGAATAGCATAGTCCTGCAATTCCGAAAGGGGATCAGGTCAATGGACGGTTTACCAATCCGCATTTAACAATTTGATTTGGAGGAAAGAATGATAAAAGTTAGAGCACATGGTGTCCTTAACATCGTGATGTTTGTTTTTCTAGCGCTTGTTTTTGGGGGGAGTATTGCCTTTGCAGGACCAAAGAGTGATGCCGTTAAGACGATGGCTGAAATCATGTTGCGCTTAAACCATCACCCAAGCGGTTCTGAAATGGAAGTCCTGCGAAAAATCACAAAAAGTGAATCAGTAAACAAGCATGAGCTTGTCCTTGCCGGTGTGCTTATGAACCTTGAACATAAGGCGAGTTCTGCGGATAAAAAGAAACTGAAAGCAATACTCGACGATGAATCTGCATCTCATGCTGTGCATGATATCGCGAGTATTCTGACAAGCCTTAATCATAAACCAAGCGGCGGCGATAAAAAAAAGCTGCAGAAACTGATTCAGTAAAAATAATTCACCGGATTGAAGATTCGGGAATGACGGCTGGTACATTTTCAACATCTCGATAACCTTCCTTTTATCGACTTCGGGAAGACTTTGGGCGGTCTTTTTTCTTGACAATATTTTTAAGAATCTTCATACTCATGCCCAGATTTGAGGCTTTAAAAACTTCAAAGTGAAGACGATGGCGTCTTCTCCATTTGCGGGGAGACGCCATTTTTTTTATAATGGGCCATTGTTTCACGAGATCTGAAAAAGGAAGTTGTTATTTTTCGCATTGCCTTGGCACAAATCAATAGCACGGTGGGCGATTTCTCTGGCAATTTTAAAAAGATTGCGGGAGCGATTGAGGCTGCAAAAAAAGCGGAGGTCGATTTAATCGCCTTTCCTGAAATGGCAATTACGGGCTATCCCCCCGAAGACCTCCTGCTCAAACCGGCATTCATTTCGGACAATCTCAAGGTCTTGCACGATCTCATTCCCTTGGCACAGGGTCTGACGATTGTCTTGGGTTTTGTTGATCGTCCTGAATCGGATGATGTTTCCCAGAAAGCGGTCAAATACAATGCGGCTGCGGTTATCCATAAAGGTCATTTGGAGGGCGTTTACCACAAAATCTGTCTGCCCAATTATGGCGTTTTTGATGAAAATCGTTATTTTAAGGCCGGAAAATCTGTGCCTGTTTTTACGCGAGACGGTCTTAAGATTGCGGTCAATATTTGTGAAGACATTTGGCATAAAAACGGGCCAACAGCGCTACAAGCACTTTCCGGTGGGGCAGAGCTTATCGTGAATATCAATGCCTCACCTTATCAAATGGGCAAAGGGGCCGCGCGTGAGGAAATGTTGTCCCAGCGTGCAGCGGAGAATGCGGTCTGTATCGCCTATGTCAACATGGTCGGCGGACAGGATGAATTGGTCTTTGATGGCGGGAGTCTTGTCATGGATGCAAGGGGCAATCTTTTGGCCCGTGCGCCGCGATTTACAGAAGATTTATCCATCATCGATCTTTCCGATGAAGTGCTCTCTCAAGCCAGAAAAAATAGACTCAAACCCGCTGCTATTGATGTTTTACATTTAAAAAAATGGGTGTTCTTAGACCTTCAAAAGAGAAAAACCCGCAAAGCGGCGACTTTCTCCATTGCAAAAAATGAATCCTCCGATGCTGAAGTTTACAAGGCTTTGGTCTTGGGGCTTTCCGATTACATGGGGAAAAACCGTTTTAAAAAAGGTGTGATTGCAATCTCCGGTGGTATTGATTCTGCGCTAACGGCGGCGATTGCAGTGGATGCCTTGGGGGTTGAAAATGTTGTCGGTGTTTTCATGCCTTCGCGTTATACCTCGCCAGAAAGTGTGGAAGATGCCGAAGCTTTGGCTGAAAACCTGGGGATTCGTCTCATGACCTATTCCATCGAAAACCCCTTTGCCTCATTTCTTGATTTACTATCGACGACTTTTGAGGGGAAAGACGTCGATATTACGGAAGAGAATTTACAAGCACGGATTCGCGGCAATATTATGATGGCGCTTTCTAATAAATTTTCATGGCTTGTTTTGACGACAGGCAATAAAAGCGAAATGAGTGTTGGCTACGCCACACTTTACGGGGACATGGCGGGTGGTTTTGCGGTGATTAAAGATCTCTGGAAGACGGCCGTCTATCGTTTGTCTGAAATGAGAAATGATAAAAAAGAAGTGATCCCGAGGCGGACGATTGATCGACCGCCCACGGCCGAACTTCGGCCGGATCAATGTGATCAAGATTCTTTGCCACCCTATGAGGTGCTTGACGCCATTTTGCAAGCCTATGTGGAGGCGCATCAACATCGTGAGGAAATTGTCGCGATGGGATTTGAATTGGAAACTGTATCAAAAGTGCTCAAACTCGTTGATTCATCTGAATTCAAACGGCGGCAGGCTCCCGTGGGAATCAAGATTACTTCGAGAGCACTCGGGAAGGATCGGAGAATGCCGATTACAAATCGGTATCGCCGTTTTTATCAGCAAGAGGAACAAGAGAGCAATTACAAGCCTAAGAGGGAGAAAATCGCATGACACCGAAAGAAGTAATTGAGTTTGCAAAGGCAAACAATGTCGAGATGGTCGATTTTAAATTTGTCGATTTTGTCGGCGCATGGCAGCATTTTGGAACACCGATCGCTGAATTTACCGAAGCCATTTTTGAAGAAGGTTCCGGGTTTGACGGATCCAGTATTCGCGGATGGAAGGCGATCAATAACAGTGATATGTTGGCGGTTCCAGATCCGACGACAGCAATCATTGATCCATTTTGCAAGATCCCAACACTTTCAGTGGTCTGTAATATTAAAGACCCTATTACAAATGCCCCTTACGAAAGAGATCCGCGTTTTATTGCCCAGAAAGCCGAAGCCTATCTCAAATCAACAGGGATCGGGGATACGGCGTATATCGGGCCGGAAGCCGAGTTTTTCGTTTTTGACAAGGTGAGTTTCGATCAGAATGCACAATCAGGATATTATTTTGTCGACTCAGAAGAGGGTGCATGGAATTCGGGTGATGAAGGTTTAGGACACAAACCGCGTCATAAAGAAGGCTATTTCCCTTGTCCTCCTGTGGACAGTATGGAAGATCTTCGCACTGAAATTGTAATGGAAATGCAGAAAGCCGGTATTTATATCGAAAAACAGCATCATGAAGTGGCCACCGCAGGACAGGCCGAAATCGACATGCGATTCGATTCTTTACTGAAGATGTCCGACAAGGTCATGCTTTATAAATACATCACAAAAAATGTGGTCAAAAGAAATGGCAAAACAGCGACTTTTATGCCGAAACCCTTATTTGGAGACAATGGTTCAGGTATGCACACCCATCAGTCCATTTGGAAAGAGGGTAATCCTCTTTTTGCGGGGGATGAATATGCGGGTGTGAGTCAGATGTGTTTGTATTACATCGGCGGTATTTTAAAACACGCCAATGCGCTTGCCGCTTTGACCAACCCAACGACCAATTCCTACAAACGCCTCATCCCTGGTTTTGAAGCGCCGGTGAACTTGGCCTATTCGAGCCGAAATCGGAGTGCGTCCATTCGTATTCCCATGTATTCGAATAATCCAAAAGCAAAACGGATCGAAGTGCGTTTTCCTGATCCGACCTGTAATCCTTATTTTGCATTCAGCGCGATGTTGATGGCCGGTTTAGACGGAATCGAAAACAAAATCGATCCGGGTGCTGCGATGGAAAAAAACCTTTATGACTTAGAGGCCAAAGAAACCGTCGATTTGAAGATGATGCCGGCAAGCTTAGAGGAAGCCTTAGACGCACTTGAAGCCGATCACGCCTTTCTCTTAAAAGGGGATGTGTTTACGGAAGATATCATTACAACGTGGGTGAACTACAAAAGAGAAAATGAAGTCGACGCCATTCGTGTGCGGCCTCATCCCTATGAATTCTCACTCTACTACGACATTTAAGTCAGGTCTTATCGCTTAAAACCTGGTTTCAAAAAGGGGGTCTGCTTGATTAAGCAGGCTCCCTTTTTTGTGCTGATCTGGTTTGACACCATAGGGTGTTTTCTCTATAGTTGAGCCGAGGAAGTTTTCTTTGCAAAGGTGAGATAAAAGTTATGAATTTTCAAAGAGTTGAACAAGCCATCGCCGATTTAAAAGCCGGAAAAATGATCATCATGAATGATGACGAAGACCGGGAAAATGAAGGCGATCTTGTGATTGCCGCCGAAAAAATTACACCGGAAGTGGTCAACTTTATGGCCATGTATGGTCGAGGGCTTATTTGTCTGACTGTAACGGAGAAACGTGCGAAACAGTTGAAACTCTCGCAGATGACCCAAGAAAATACCGCCTCTTTTGGCACGGCCTTTACCATTTCAATTGATGCAAGAGATGGCATTACGACGGGTATTTCTGCTGCGGATCGTGCCAAAACAATATTAGATGCCATTGCAGTTGATGCAAAGCCTGAGGATTTGGTGCGACCGGGGCACATTTTTCCCATTACGGCGCAAGAGGGCGGTGTCTTAAAACGTGCAGGTCAAACCGAAGGCTCGGTTGATTTGGCGCGACTGGCAGGATTGATCCCGGCAGGTGTTATTTGTGAGATCATGAATGATGATGGCACGATGATGCGCACACCGGATTTGATTCAATTTGGTAAAAAACATCAGCTTAATCGTGTGACGACAAAAGAATTGATTGCTTATCGCATGGTCAGAGAATCCCTGGTGCATCGTGCATCGGAGGCGGCAATGCCGACAGAATATGGGATGTTTACCGCCATTGCTTTTCAAAATGAAGTGGATCATGAATGCCATATTGCCTTGGTGAAGGGTGAGATTAAAGCCGATGAGCCGACCCTGGTGCGTGTGCATTCGGGTTGTGTGACGGGGGATATTTTTCGCTCAAATCGCTGCGATTGTGGGGAGCAACTGCATGCTGCGATGCGACAGATCGAAAAAGAAAAATCAGGGGTCTTGCTGTATCTCAATCAAGAAGGGCGTGGGATTGGGCTCATTAATAAATTAAAAGCCTACGCACTTCAGGACCAAGGCAGGGATACGGTTCAGGCTAACTTAGAGTTGGGATTTAAGGACGACTTGAGAGATTACGGCATCGGAGCTCAAATTCTGGTGGAACTGGGGCTTCGGAAAATCCGTTTATTGACCAACAATCCCAGAAAAATTGTGGGGCTGGATGGTTACGGTCTAGATGTCGTTGAGCGGGTGGCCATTGAGTCTGACCCGCATGAAAAAAATGTGGCTTATTTACGCACGAAAAAGAAGAAACTCGGACACATGCTGAATCGGGTATAGATTTTACAGAGGGTTTTTCGATGGAAATTCAACGATGGGAAGGCGGTATGGATGCGACGGGCCTACGTTTTGGCATCGTCGTGAGCCGCTTTAATCAAGCCATCACCGATGCACTCTTAGAAGGCGCATTGAAGGTCTTGAAACAAAAAGGGGCCGCAGACGAAGATATTGATATCGCAAGCGTTCCGGGTGCATTTGAAATACCGGGTGTTGCCAATCAAATGGGGCAGTTGGATCGTTTTGAAGCCTTGATTTGTCTGGGGGCTGTGATTCAAGGCGAAACACCGCATTTTGATTATATTTGCAGGGAAGTGAGTCGGGGTATTGGTCAATTGCCGATAGAATTGGGCATTCCTGTTATTTTTGGTGTTTTGACCACGTCCACTGTGGAGCAGGCCATTGCCCGTGCCGGAGGTCAAAATAACAAAGGTGCGGAAGCTGCAATGGCCGCGATTGAAATGGCGCACTTGTTCCAAAGACTCACCTGAAAAACACACACTGCTAAGGACTATTTTTATGGGAACCCGAAGAACCGCAAGAGAATGTGTCTTGCAGATCTTGTTTCAAACAGAATTTCAAGCGAAAAACAAGGAAGATGCTTCCAGACCCAATGCTGATGTTGAAAAAAAAATGGTGTCGGATGTTAAAACTTTTGCGAATCAACTGCTTGAAGGCGTTGCCGCGCATCAGGAAAAAATTGACGGCATCATCAAACGCTACGCCAAAAACTGGTCAACGGGGCGTATGGCCATTGTTGATCGTAATATTTTACGTTTTTCCATCTACGAATTGCTCTATTTGCCTGAAATCCCCTCAAACGTAAGCATCAACGAAGCGATAGAAATTGCAAAAAACTATGGCAACGAAAACTCCGGTGCGTTTGTGAATGGGATATTGGATCGCATCCAAAGCGATTTTCCAAAAACGAATGCCAAAAAAACACAGGAGACCGCCTGAGTCGTGAAAGTCGAGGTCTATTCAGGAAGCCTCAATCGACTCCGCACGGAGGTACTTGCCCTGGCTTGCTTCAAAGATGTTCGGCCCTTGCATGGCTGGCCTGGAGAAATTGATTGGTTTTATAGTGGAGTGATCTCTCGTCTGATGATGCAGAATCATTTTACGGGTTTCCATGGCGAAATCTTGCTCATTCCCACTGAAGGCAAGCTCCACATCTCCAAAGTTATTTTGATCGGTCTTGGTCCGTCTGCCCCCTATGATGTCCTGCAATTTGAAAAGGCTGTTGCAAAACTCCTTGAAACGATAGAGGGTTTGCAAACAAGAGATTGCGCCATTGTCACAGCATCATTTTGTGGCAAAGCCCTTGAAACACCCTGGGTGGCTGCATCTTTTGTCCATGCCTGGCAGGAAACCCAGTTACCCCAGGACTTAAGTCTGGTGATCAATGACATTGAACAGGGCAAAGCCTTTCAGCACAAAATTAGAAATGGAACCGTTTTTGAGGCTGACCAGCATACGAAATCAGTGAAAGGATAAACATGATTGAACGATATGCACGACCTAAAATGACGGCCATTTGGACCCAGCAGAGAAAATATGAAACCTGGTTGCAAGTCGAATTGGCTGCTTCTGATGCCCTCGTGAAAGCCGGGCAGGTTCCTCAGGCTGCTGTGGATGAAATTCGCGAAAAAGCTGAAATTGATGTTGCGCGAATCGATGAACTTGAAGCCGTCGTTAAACACGATGTCATTGCTTTTCTCACTTCAATCACCGAAAAAGTGGGTGAAGCAGGACGTTTTATCCATATGGGAATGACCTCATCCGACGTGCTTGATACCGCGCTTGCACTTTTATTGCGTGAAGCGGCTGATATGCTCATCGCCGATTTAGAAGCCTTGCTTGAGGCTTTAAAAACACAAGCCTTCAAACACAAAAAGACCCTGATGATTGGGCGTTCGCATGGTATTCACGGCGAGCCAATTACCTTTGGATTAAAACTGTGCCATTGGTATGACGAAACCCAGAGAAATCTTGTGCGTTTGAAAGAAGCCAAAAGAATCATTTCCGTCGGAAAAATCTCCGGGGCGATGGGAACAAATGCACATATTTCTCCTGATATTGAGGCAGTCGTTTGTGTCAAACTAGGATTGACGCCAGAGCCTGTTTCCACGCAAATCGTCCATCGTGATCGTCATGCACAATTTATGCAGTCATTGGCCTTAATCGCTGCAAGTTTGGAGCGATTTTCCATCGAAATCCGTCATCTTCAGCGCACAGAAGTGGGTGAGGCCGAGGAGCCTTTTACGCCGGGACAAAAGGGATCTTCAGCCATGCCGCACAAACGAAACCCGGTGAGTACCGAAAATATTTCAGGGCTTGCCCGTGTGATTCGAGCGAACGCTTCGGCTTCACTTGAAAATATTCCGCTTTGGCATGAGCGCGATATCAGTCATTCATCGGTTGAGCGTATTATTTTACCGGACAGTACGATTTTACTCGACTATATGCTGGCCAGATTTACAAACATGATCAGCCAAATTGTCGTTTATCCCGAGCGGATGCGGAAAAATATGGACATTACGGGGGGCACGCTCTACTCTCAAAAAATTCTACTGCGTCTCATCGACAAAGGCATGGAACGCGAGACGGCTTACGCCATCGTACAGAAAACCGCGATGGAGATTTTTGAGCAGGGCGGCTCGTTTCAAAAAGCCATTACAGAAAACCCGAAAGTGCTTGCACATTTGGATAAAACTGAGCTTGAGGCTTGTTTTGATCCTTGGCAATATCTACAAAATATTGACGCCAGTTATGAACGTGTATTTGGGAAGGAATGATAAAAATGAAAGCAAAAGTCTATACCACCCTCAAATCAAGTATTCTTGACCCTCAAGGAAAAACCGTCGAACGTGCGCTTTCTGTGCTGGGTTTTGACGAAGTAAAAAGTGTGCGTGTTGGAAAATACTTGGAGTTGGATCTTGAGCCAGGGTCTATCGAAGACGCCGAAAAATCCCTCAAAGCCATGTGCGAAAAACTACTCGCAAATACCGTGATGGAAAGCTACCGCTTTGAGATCGACCCTGAGGTTTAGCTGAGAATCTGATCTTGTTTTGATACGCAGGAGCTTATTCGATAAACATTGTTTTCAGTGAAGGAAAGCATGTTTCACCTCTTAGATAATATCCTGATCGTCGGCATTTTTGTTTTTGCCTTTGTGATGACCTTGCGTTCTTTATAAGCCAAAATTCATCAATCAGGGCATTGATCTGAAATTGAGGTAAAAAAGGGGGGATTATTTTTCTGTCGCTTTTGCACAATCAATGCAGAGAAATGCGGTGAGGTCAAAATCAAGTCGTTTGGGATCAATGGCTTCATCACATTTGAGGCAATAACCATATTCGTCTTTTTCTATTCTTTGCAAGGCGCCGATAATTTTTTGGATTTGAATCCCACGTCTTCGTTGTGTTTCATGGGACATGGCCTGTGCCTGCAAGGCATCCATTCGAGATAAACGTCCCACTGTTGTTTGATCCAGCATCACGGGTTTGCGGGTCGAATGGCTTATTGCCTGCAAATCTTCGAGTTCGGTTTTTAGGGTGAGCAGCTTTTTTTTGATTGATGCTCTGTCGAAATTAAAGTCCATCATTTGTCCATTGTTATACTGTATCCTTAAAGCGAAACTTTAAAAATGAGCCGAACTTGGACTTCATATTAAAGTATCGTGATGTGTAAAGGCAAAAATCATCTCTCAAGGTTTTTACCCCGAAATACTGCGGTTGATCTTCAAGCCCTTAAAGGCTAAACTCGGTCTTCTTTTGATTGTTAGCCGATTTGAGGTGGAGTCCTTATGAAAGACGATGAAGAAAGCATTCTCTCTAAATTTTCAAATCAAGATCCAGGTTCCGGTGGCTATGGCGAAAAAGAAAAAGCCGAAGTTCTAGCGCCCACTAAATCCAAAATAAGTGCCGCAGTAAAGTCCAAAAAGAAAAACAAAAAGAAAGCCGCAAAGAAATCCCGAAAGAAAAATCGAAAATAGGGGCTTCTCCTAAAATTTTTAAATGAAAAAACCGTTTCTTGATCGCTTATATTTTACGAAAGTGGGGGTATTGTGATTCCATTTACATCGGGAGAACGTCTGCATTTGCTCAATAAAAAAGGGCGCGTGTATCGTATCGAATTAAAAGAGGGCGCGACCTATGAGTTTAGTGGAGAAAAAATTCCCCACGACGAGATTATCGGTTTAGAGGATGGCTCTGAAATTGTGCTTTCACGCGGCACGCGTTTTTTTGTGCTGAGACCGACTTTGGCTGAATATACCCTTCACATGAAACGCGGTGCGCAGATTCTGTATCCCAAAGATTTAGCCCTGATTCCCATGTGGGCCGATGTGTATCCGGGAGCGACGGTCATTGAGGCGGGCATTGGTTCGGGGGCACTAACCATTCCACTTTTAAATGCGATTGGAGAAAAAGGCCGACTCATCAGCTATGAACTCCGCGAAGATTTTGCACGACGGGCGATCAAAAATATTGAAAACTATTTTAATCCCTCTCCCTTAAATGACCGTTTACAGATCCATAATCAAAGTATTTATGAGGGTATCGTCGAAGAAGAGGTGGATCGTATCGTGCTGGATCTACCTGAACCTCATCTCGTTGTGCCGCATGCGGTCGAAAAATTACGATCCGGTGGTATCTTCCTCTGTTTTTTACCCACCGTGCCTCAGATTGAAAAAGTCGTCTTGGCTTTACAGGAAGCCCGTGTTTTTGAGTCGATTGAAACCTTTGAAACCATGCTCCGTCCCTGGAATATTGATGGCCGAAGTGTCCGTCCGAGCTTACGCATGGTGGCACATTCCGGTTTTATCACGACGGCGCGGAAGGTGACGCGAATTAAAAAGAAAGAAGTGGTGCAGGATGTGCTTCCCGATACAGAAGCCTGATGGGAGTATTTTAGTTGCGATGAGCTTGTCTGTATTCAACCTGGCAGAAATAATTCAGTGAAAATTCCAGCCAAGGGGGTCGTTTTTGCCAGAAGGACCCAGCGGTTATTACTCCGTAATTTGCCGCCGAAGGGCAGGTGGAAATCTTCGAAGGCTAGCTGATTTGGGTCGTTTCTTCGATACATCTTATCTCCGGGTGCATGCTTTTTGAGGGGGGACGGACTTTAGCCTTGCTCTTATGACAGTATAATACATCTCTTTTTCTTTTAATATCATTGGCTTAGATGTTTTTCAGCAAGCTCTAAATAATCGTTTCTTGGAAGCCGTTGCACATGGAAACCTAGGAATTATCTACCAGCATGTGCGGAGATTTTGAAAACGCCATCGAAATATACAAAAAATCCCTGCTGGCGGAGCGTGTGATACGAAGTCTGGATCAAATCATTGAGTGGCGCGGGAAGCCGAACCATATTCGATGCGACAACGGCCCAGAATATATCAGTGGTGTATTGATGGCATGGGCTGAGAACCGGGGGATCGACATCAATTATTTCAGCCTGGAAAACCGCAACAAAATGCCTACGTCGAACGCTAGAACCGCACAGTGTGCTATGGGCTCAGCCAGTATTTTCAATCGATAGCTGAGGTCCAGGAATATGAAACACCCTGGCTATGTCCCTACAATCATGAACGGCCTAATATGGCCATTGGAGGCATAACCCCGATACAGAAGTTGGCCATGATGCCCTAGTTTCTACTTCTGACAAACCTTAAAAATGGGGGGATTACCGGTCGACCATCGTTTCTCGATCTTTTAACTCAATCACTGTGTGATTCTTCATGGTGGCGTATCTTCTTGGTTGTTTGTTTTCTTTCTCGTCACAAATCAACCAGATACGCCGCTTTTTTTCAACTACCCCATACACTACTTTCGATTATAGCTCTTGTTTTGTGGTAACAGGCCCTAACGACAAACCCACGCTTTCATTAATATTTTGATCTGTGTTTGATATTTTACATTGCTTGCTTCACATTTTCTGCGAAATGCAGTCAGGAGTGATTCTGGGATTTTTAGACTGATGAGTTTTGTTTTATCCTTGGGGGCATGCATCAAACGAAATGACTCCAAAAACGTTGCAATATGATCAGGCGATAATTTTTTACACTGTTCCAAATATTCATCGGTAAAAAATTGTACGGCTTTCATTTCAGTTTCTCCAATGCTTTGATATCTTCTCTATCCTGCGCACGATTTGATTTAAGCTTCATCGTAATCAAATCAGGGATACTGGCCAAATGAATATTTTTGCCTGCGATTTTTTTAGTGACCGTTTTCATCTTTTTAAGATCTTCAGTAATGATAATATCCACAATTTCAATCGGATGATTTGGATTAACAAATGACCAGGCAATCAAATTTTTGTTTTTGATATATTCTTCACGAAATTGAAAAATATTTTCCGCGGTGACAGGCAGATGTGATTTGAGTCCAATATCGAGCAATGCCTGTTCAGCAGATTTAAAGCTTTTTTCATCAAGTTGGATCACAAAATCTAAGTCAATCGTTCCTCGAACAGCACCATGCAAGGCCACGGCATGGCCTCCAACTAAGGCATAACGGACACGCTGTTTTTCAAGAGAATTGACAACCTGCAATAAGAACATGAGATAGAGTATATACTTATATATACTCTATCTCAAATAAAAACCTCGTCAATGGTTTGTAAGAAACATGATCTCAACAAGCCACATCAAGAAACTCGTCTGATCCAAGATAAATCTGCTTTTTAAGGTTTTGCCAGGGGATACAGCATCTCTTTCAGAAATAGATGTTTTGTATCCTTTTTTCTACTGCTCGGATCTCACTCCCGATTTCTTCATTTTTTGAAGTCTTTGGGTTTATGAATGATGAATCTGGGGTGTTCGTGATTATTTCAGAAATTGAAAGAGTGTTGCACCTATTGCCGTTCCGATCATATTGTAGCTGACATCCCACCAGTCAAAAACGCGGCTGGGCAGTACCCATTGGATCAGTTCATCACCCAGTCCAATTGCGCTCCCCAACACTAAAACGAAGATAAAACCGCTGATGCCCAGAAACCGTGGTTTGACGGCTCTGGCGATTAAATATCCCAGTATGCCGTATTGCAAAAAATGGATACGTTCGGCGGGCAGGTTCATCTGAGCAACAAAAAAAAGCAGGGCGCCAAGCACAATAATGGAGAGCAGAAGATATATTTTGGTCGTTTTTTTGATGATCCAAAAAACGGTGAACAATGCTGCAAAAAATAAGAGCAGGTTGATCGAAAGCCCAAAATCAGATCCGAGCTGTTTCCTTAAAAACTGCTGCCAGCCTCGGCCGAAGGGAAGGGCAGCATAGATTAAGCCGGTATAAATTAGGACGCTGCCCCAGGGTGTCATGAGCGCTCGGTTTCGATGTGCAGCGTGTGCCCGTCGCTTGTTGCGGTGATTGTGCCGTGTTGGTCTGTACGAAAAAGGGCCTTGCTTTGTTCTTGATACAAGGCGAGCAAGGCTGTATTGGGGGCCTGATAAGGGTTTTCGCCGATTGTCAGGATGGCTATTTTTGCACGAATCGCTTCAAGAAAAGGGCTGAAAACCCGGGTGTCATTGAGATGATGGGGGATTTTAAGTAGATCGGATTTGAGTTGATGACCGTAGTCTTCAACGAGTTTTTTCTGTGTGGTGGGGCCGATATCCGCCGCCAACAAAAAGTGGACATCGCCGTGAACGATTTTTAAGACCAGTGAATCTTCATTTTGATTGCCCGTTTGTGTTTTGGGATGAAGGACTTCGATGTGCAAGGAAGGGGTCTTCAATAAGGTTTCTCCTTTGCGGATGATTCGGAGTGCATGTTTTTTGAGTTGTTCGACAGGGGGCGTGGGTTTCATTTCCGAATCCTCGGGTGCAAAGGGAACGAGGATCTCTCTGCTTTTGTCTGATGGAAAGTGTTTCAATACGGATGATAGTCCGCCAAGGTGGTCGCTGTGGAAATGTGTGATGATCAGTGTGTCTATGGTTTGGATGTTTAGCCGGTCCAGCGCCGCCAGTAGTTGTGGCGCTGCCTCTGCTTTGCCAGTGTCGACCAAAATATTGCCGCCGTCGGGCAATTGGATGAGGGTGGCGTCGCCGTAACCGACATGAATGAAATGTATTTTAAGGCGTGAAGAGGGGAGTGGGGATGAAACGCGAGCGGGTTCAGGGAAGGCCATTGTTTGTACCGCCAAGAGGCCGATCAATGTTATTGCGAAAAGGCCAATCGTGTGACATTTTATCTCGCCGAGGGAATTTCGCCTGTGTTTCAAGTTTTTATCTCAGTCTCCGCCGTATTTGGGTACTTAAGACAGGGTTGTTATCCTTTGAGATTATTGAATGATATTGAGGGAAATTTTGTCTGCGTTCATTGTCGAGACCTGTTCTTCTAAGCTTTTTGAGATATCCATAAATGATCGTGTCTGTGCTGAATCGGGATCGGAGATGATGATCGGTATGCCAGCATCGCCCCCCTCACGAATGGCCGGGTCAATGGGAATCTCACCAAGAAAGGGAATATCCAATTTTTCGGCGGCCGTTCTACCTCCTCCTCGGCTAAAGATTTCGGTGGCCTCATGACAGTGTGGACATTCAAAAAAGCTCATATTTTCAATGATACCCAAGAGTGGCACATTCACTTTTTTGAACATGGCCAAGCCTTTTTTAGAGTCCAGCAACGCGACTTCTTGTGGTGTTGTGACAATGACTGCGCCTGTTAAGGGCACGAGTTGTGCGATGGAGAGTTGTGCATCTCCTGTTCCGGGTGGCAAATCGATCAAAAGGTAGTCTAAATCGCCCCAGGCGACATCTCGAATCAGTTGCTGTATTGCGCCATGGACCATTGGCCCACGCCAAATCATGGGGGTGTCTTCTGGCACAAAAAAGGCCATGGAAATAAAACACACCCCGTGATTTTGTGCTGGAGAAATTTTGTCTCCTTTGGGTGTAGGTGCCGTTTTAATCCCCATCATCAGCGGGATATTCGGGCCGTAAATATCGGCATCCAGCAGCCCGACACGTGCGCCTCCTTTTGCGAGTGCGACGGCGAGATTAACGCTTACAGTCGATTTTCCGACACCGCCTTTTCCGCTGCTGATCGCAATGATGTTTTGAACACCGGGTAAGAGTTTGTCTTCACTGGGTGCTTGTGTGGCATTGCCCTGTTCGGGAAAGATGGTGTTGATGTCTCCGATATCTGGAATGCTCTCCTGTAGCATGGTTTTTACGAGCCGAGTGAGCTCGGCTTTTAGGGGACTTCCGGGGGAGGGAAGCACAATTTGCAGTGAGACTTTATTCCCATTGATGAGGATATTTTTAACACGGTCGAGTGTGACGATGTCGTCGGAAAGACCGGGTTCAATTACTTTTTTGAGTGCTTTTAAAACAATGGCTTCTGTAATTTGAGACATAACTCCCCCTTGATCAAATAAGCTCTATTTGTCCAATATAGCTTGTGGTCAGATCCCTTGTAAAGAAACAATCTTTTGGGTCGCTTGTTTTTTTACGATATCTTAGAGACGTGCTAAAAGAGTGGTTATTTACGCTTGTGTCTCATCTTCTTAAGTTGTTTTCGGTGTTTATGTTTACTCATCTTCTTTCTTCTCTTTTTAATAACACTAGACATACATCCCTCATCTCCTTGTTTGTTGTTTTTTTAGTTTGTACCTTGTAACGAGATCTTGCCTCGCTTTTCTCTGACAACAAGTACGGGGCACTCCCCGTACTCAATGACTTTCAATGGGGTGCTGCCCAGAAAGAATTTTTTGACTGCAGAACTGCCACTTGCACCCATGACCACAATATCATGATCTTTGGCTTCGTCAATAATTTCTTCTGAAGGGCGGCCCACCCGTGTTTTTTGTTCTGCGTTGACTCCCAGTTGAGAGAGAATCATATCTGCCCTTCGTGTCAGTTGCATGGCTTCTTCTTTGTTCTCTTCGCCTTCTGCAACCGAAAGAATTGTCATTTTTGCGCCCATCTTTTGAGCGATTTCCGCACCAATGATCTCTGCTCGCTCAGCCAGTCGGGAGCCATCTGTACAAAGCAGGAAGGTATTTTCTGCTTTAATATTTTTTGCAATTAAAACACTACATGCGGCGAGATCTGAGACCCGAAGTGCCGTACTGCCCACAAAATGTGTTGAGTAGCCCTTATGCCCACGGGACCCGATAATGACGAGGTCATAATCTCCAAAATCGGCCTCTTCCAGAATTTCATTCACCGGATGTCCTTCTCGCAGTCTCAAACGCACCATCTCCCCACGAAGGCCAATCAAATGCAGTTCAGTTGCACCATGCACATCAACACGAAAGGCGCGACTCACTTTTTCTTCTTTGAGCGGCGCTGTTTTCGTGAGTCCGATTTCCGTCAATATTTCTTTTGCCCGAATGAGAGAATCAACCCCTGGAATTTCTAAATTCCATTCTCCCAGTTTTTTCCGTGCTGTGGTGAGTAGCACCCGGTTTCGCGGTGAAATGGGGGGACGCACATGAAGAATACTGACATCTGCATTCATCGCTTTTGCAAGCCGTCCACCAAAACGGATCGCATCTTCGGCATAACTCTCTCCATCTGTGCACATTAAGACTTTCATTTTTTAAAAATCCTTAATGTCCCAATAAACGCCAATATCCCACAGAAATCAACTGGATGACAATAAAGGAGAGTATAATGAGTTTCCAGCCCGCTTTTAAAAAATCACTTTTTTTAAGATACCCACTTCCATAAATAATGTTACAGGCTGGAGACGCCACTGCCGTAAGAAAACAAAAAGACGAAGAAATGACGGTGATAAAACCTGCGGCGATGACCGATGTGCCAGAAAGACTTGCGATATTCAAGGTAATCGGGCCTAAAATGCCGACTGTGGCACCACTGCTCATGACCATGGCCATCAAAATTGTAATGAAACTCATGACGGCCAGTAGTGGCAGGCCGCTTCGTATGCCTGTTGGCTCAAGCCAGGTGAGAAAGGAGTGGGAAAGCCATTCGGCCACGCCCGTCCGTTTCATCATGATGCCCAGTGAGATCGCGCCCCCATAAATTAAGATTGTCCCCCAGTTTACGTTGTTGTTTAAGTCTTCCCATTTGACAATACCCATCGTCAAAAAGAGCAATGCCCCAATTAAGGCGGTAATGCCGAGGCCGATTGTATCCGAAATTGTCATCCACATCAATACTGTGAAAAGAAAGATGATGATCGTTAACCATTCTTTCTGTGACATCTTTCCACTTTTAGCAACTTTTTCTTTGAGTGCGGCAACGGCGGGAGAGAGATCTGTTACTTCGGGCTTAAAGGTGCGATAAAGAACGAAGGCAATAATTGGCGCACTCACGAGCAACATTGGATAGGCAAAAGTGATCCACTCAAAATAGCTGATACGGAGATCAAACATCTCCTGCCAATAGGCAAGCATAATCGCATTTCTTGCACCGCCTGAAGGGGTTCCTGCTCCGGCGATCATGGCGCCATAGGCGATAGACAGCAGTATCGCAACGGATAGATTTCTAATTTTCCGCCAATCAGCATGCGTATATTTGATAAGCGCGACGCCTACGGGCATCATCATTGCGGCAACCGTGTGCTCTCCGATGAAAGATGCGAGTAAGCCGGAAACAATCACCAATCCCAAGATAATGCGATCTGCACGGGGGCCTGTGATGCCTACGATGGCTAAAGCGATCCGTTTGTCTAGGTTTTGTTTGACCAAGGCCGTTGCGATCATCAGAGAGCCCATGATGAAAAAGACGGAGTCACTCATAAAAGACTGGGCGACAACGCTCGGTTTTGCGAGCCCCAGCAAGACCTCAGAAATGGCGATAAAAAGGGCGACCCCGGGAAGTGGAATGGGTTCGGTAACAAAAAAGATAAAAACGACAACAAGTAGGGCCAGGGTTCGCATCCCCCTGGGGCTAAGGCCTTCCGGTGTGGGCATTGAAAGCAAAAAGCCGCCGACCGCGAATGCGATAAATATCCATTTTTTCTCAAGCAGCTTTGAGAACAGTGTCATCAGAGTGACCGAATGGTTTTCAAAACGGGATGCTATGACCTGAAAGCTATAAAGAGTATAACAAAAAAAATCCCATTTCAGTGATGAATTTTATCGGGGTGATCAATCTGAATGATCTTAGGTCCACAGTCTTGTTTGGCTTGATATCAAGCGGGAAGAGGCATAAAATGACCGCGCCCAATCCATTTGATTTAGGAGTCTTTGTTTCTTTAAATGAATCGTATTGTCGATCAAACTCAGATTGAAGTCGAAATCCTTGAAGTGATCCGTCTGCTCTTGCTCGAAAATGGGTCTCAGCGGGTGCTTTCTTTGCTCTCTCCAACCGCATCATTTGAGCGGGATTTGGGGCTGGGCAGTCTTGAGCGTGTTGAACTCCTGCTTCGCATCGAATCCGAGTTTTCTGTTTCTTTGCCTGACGCGACGATTGCAGAGGCTACGACCCCTCGCGCACTCGCAATGATTGTGCAAAAAGCCAGTCCCTCCGAAAAAAGACAGGGGGTGGAACGTTTGCAGGGTTTGAAAAAGGCTGCGCGGATCATTCGTCCCGCACGCACACTCTCAGAAGGATTGATGCGTCATGCGGAGGCTGATCCCGAGCGACCCCATATCTATCTGACGACGGATGCTGGGGAAGAAGAAATGCTCACTTACCGCGATTTGCTCATCGGTGCCGAGGCCATTGCCCGTGGACTGATTAAAAAAGGCATCGAACGAGGGGAAACGGTTGCCATCATGTTGCCCACGGGCAAGGACTTTTTTTTTACTTTTTGTGGCATTCTTTTAGCGGGAGGTGTGCCGGTCCCGGTTTATCCACCTTTTCGCCCCAACCAAATAGAGGAATATGCTGCGCGCCAGGAAGAGATTCTAAGAAATGCAGGTGCGGTTTATCTGATTACTTTCCAGCGGGTCGAAAAATTGGCCCGTCTTTTAAGACCGCGTCTTCAGGGCTTACGGGCTGTACTGATACCCGAAACACTCATGGTTATGGGCGCAGATTCTAGTGCATCACTTGTTTTGGCGCGAGAAGGGGATGCCGGATTGATTCAATATACCTCCGGCAGTACGGGTAGCCCTAAAGGGGTTCTTCTCACACACGAAAATCTGCTGGCGAATATTCGTTGTATGAAAAAAGCCATGGCGATTACGGCGGGTGATGTGGGGGTGAGTTGGTTACCGCTTTATCATGACATGGGTTTGATTGGTTCGTGGCTCTTTTCATTGATCCATGGCATTCCCATTGCGATTCTCCCGCCCTTTGCTTTTTTAAGTCGCCCTGAAAAATGGCTTTGGACCTTGCATCGTCACGGGGGTACGCTTTCTGCCGCGCCCAATTTTGCCTATGAAATCTGTGCAAAAAAAATTAGAGATGAAAGCATCGAAGGACTGGATCTCAGCCGGTGGCGCATCGCCCTAAATGGGGCAGAGCCTGTGAATCCTGAAACACTCAGGGCCTTTAGCAAACGGTTTGCCCCTTACGGTTTTCGCCCTGAAACCCATCTGCCGGTTTATGGCATGGCCGAGGCTTCTGTGGGGCTGAGTTTCCCGCCATTGGGCCGTGTTCCGCGTACAGATAAAATTTCACGTGATCGTTTTCAGCGCACACGTGAGGCTTTTCCTGCCTCGCCTTCAGAAGCGAATACGCTCGAATTTGTATCTTGTGGACTCGCCCTGCCGGAGCATGAATTACGCATTGTGGACGATGAAGGCCAAATCTTAGGGGAGCGTGTGGAAGGTCAGATTGAGTTTCGCGGCCCTTCTTGTACTTCGGGTTATTATCAAAATGCACAAGCGACCGCTTCTCTTTTTCATGGGGATTGGTTGGTTCCGGGGGACTTGGGCTACAAGGCCGATGGCGAGCTTTTTATTACGGGCAGAAAAAAAGACCTCATTATAAAGGGAGGGCGAAATCTGCATCCTCATGAAATTGAGGCGGTCGCGGGTGAAGTGCCCGGTGTGCGTAAAGGCTGTGTTGCTGCTGTTGGTATTCCGGATCCCGCCTTGGGAACGGAAAAGCTGGTTGTCGTGATCGAAACGCGAGAGACGCGGGAGGCGGGAAAAGCAACTTTAAACGCAATGGTGAATGAGCGCATTCTAAATGCCGTCGGTGTGCCCGCCGATTTGATTTGCCTTGTGCCACCGGGAAGTGTGCCCAAAACCTCCAGTGGAAAAATTGCCCGCTCCGCCTGTCGCGAGGCCTATTTGAAAGGCCGTCTCACCTCAGGCCGCCGTCATGTTCAACTTCAATTTTTAAGCTTGTGTCTGACGTGGTTTAAATCGTGGGCATTACGAGGGTTTAAGACCATGGGGCGTGCATTTTATGGTGCCTATCTGGTGACCATTTTGGGGGCCTTGCTGTTTCCTGCTTGGCTGCTGGTTTTGATCTTACCTGCAAAATATACTGGGTTTATCTTAAAACAAGGTGCGAAACTTTTTTTGCGTCTAGCCTGTGCATTGCCTCGTATTGAAGGTTTCGAAGGGTCTGAAAATAAAGGTCCGATGATTTGGGTGGCAAATCATGCGAGCTACTTGGATGTTACTTTTTTGATCGCGACTTTGCCGGAAGACCTACATTTTGTGAGCAAAAAAGAACTTTTAAAGGTTCCTTTTTTAAGAACCGTTCTGATCAAAGGTAAACATATTACAGTAGATCGCACGAATGTGACTAAAGGGGTTTCGGAAACGCAAAAAATTGAAGCCCTCCTTAAGTCAGGGGCCTCTGTGTTGATTTTCCCAGAAGGTACTTTTCGGGCAACGGCAGGTATTCGACCTTTTAAGTTGGGTGCTTTTAAGGCATCCATCGAAACAGAAATACCCATTATCCCCGTGACCTTACAAGGGACACGGGAATTTTTAAGAGGTGGAACATTTTTACCGCGCCGGATGCCTGTGACTCTGACTTTTTCGGAAGCGATTTATCCTGAAGGTAAGGATTGGAGGGACGTGGTGCGTTTACGGAATTTTTGTCGCAAGAAAATTGCGGCCCATTCGAAAGAAGTCTGTTTAGAATAATTCACTTTAAAATGAAGCGCTAAAGGTTAGGGAGAATTCTTTTTGGAGTCCAAAATATCGGCATGCAAAATACCGGCATGAACGAACAAAAAAAATCAGGTCTAAATCATTTTATACATGCGATTGGCTGGTCTCTTGCGGGATTTAGGGCAACACTGCGAGATGAAGCGGCTTTTCGTCAAGAGCTTTGTCTTGTTTTGATTGCGATCCCTTTGGCGATTTATCTGGGGGGAAATGCATTTGAAAAAGTTCTGATGATCGGCAGTCTGATCTTAGTGCTTATTGTGGAACTGCTCAATACGGCGATTGAGGCCGCCATTGACCGTATCGGGGTAGAAGAACATCCCTTGTCCGGCAAGGCAAAAGATGCAGGTTCTGCCGCGGTCATGCTTTCGATTTTAAATGTCATTTTTGTTTGGGCATTTCTTTTGCTCAGTCCATAAAGTGAGCGTTGTTACACCTACTTATCTTGACTGCTAAGTCTCTAAACTGATATAAGCTCGCCTGCGATTAAACGCTGATTTCATCTCATGAAATACGCGCGATTTTTTCAAGGTCTTGATGCCGGAGTGGCGGAATTGGTAGACGCAAGGGACTTAAAATCCCTCGCACCGCAAGGCGCGTGCCGGTTCGATTCCGGCCTCCGGCACCATTTTTGTCTCCTTCACTTTTCTAGCATGTTTCCTTACACATCCCTTGTTTAAATCTTTTTGGAGAAGGGATGTCCCCATTTTTTGATATGAGATATTGGTAAGTTTTATTGTAAAATATTTGTATTAACGGAATCCCTTCAGCCTCTAAACGTTATTTAAATAGATATGGTGTAAAGTTATAACTATGAGCAATGTTATCCTGAAATCGATCATCGAAATGACGGGTCAGCGCGATGTTGATTCTTTGGAGTGCAGTCTTGTCGCGACCCTGGCGGAGATGGCCCCGATTCATGAGGCTTGTCTCTATAGGCGATTGTCTCAAAACGATGCAAAAGCCGTGGAAGAGATTATCTGTCTTTCTGTTTCCAAAAATGACGTGGGGGAGACCCAATATTTCTGGCATGATCCTGGAACACTTGTTCCTATCGACTCCAATCTTGAAAAGGCCTTATCCGTAAAAAATCCTGTGCTTTATCAGGTTTCGAGTGGCATACGACTGCTTATTCCTATGTCTTGTGAGGGAGAAATCATTGGTGTGCTGAGCCTGGAGAGCACACAGGGTTTATCGGAATATAAAGCGCTGATTGAAGGGGTTGTTAAAATTTACGAAAATTATTCGATTATTTTAAATGAAAGTGAACGAGATAAACTGACAGGTCTATTGAATCGACGTACTTTTGATAATAAGTTGAGTCGTCTTTTGAAGATACAGCGTGTGATAAAAGAGGAGGATGTTTCTTCAGAAAGAAAAAAGGGAAAACCGCAGCGGAGATATCTAGGGCCGGACTCTTTTGCCTGGCTGGTGATATTGGATGTTGATCACTTCAAGCGTGTAAACGATACTTTTGGACATGTCTATGGTGATGAGGTGCTTTTAACTTTATCACAAAAAATGACGAGTACCTTTCGGAGTTCAGACTTACTTTTCCGTTTTGGAGGTGAGGAATTTGTGATTATTTTGGAACCAATTCCTTTTGAAATGGCACAAAAAACGGTGGATCGTTTTCGGAGGCTCATTGCGGAGCACCCTTTTTCTCAAATCGATCAGATTACGATCAGTCTTGGTTTTTCGAGAATCACCGAGAATGACTATCCCCAGACCGTGCTCGAAAATGCGGATAAGGCGCTTTATTACGCAAAGGAACATGGTCGAAATTGTGCGCACAATTATGAATTATTAATTGAAAAGGGCGAAC
>UOGF01000008.1_pt1 | contig 33560 bp, 27 predicted proteins | sample 1989081 | NCBI WGS metagenome assembly UOGF01 (sample SAMEA4712195, study PRJEB27164) | hydrothermal vent metagenome | biome: marine basaltic hydrothermal vent biome; feature: marine hydrothermal vent; material: mineral | place: Pacific Ocean | collected 2011-06-14/2011-07-23 | depth 1719 m
TCTCTTTTTTTAAAGAGGGCGATGGCTTCTTCTTTTGTGAGCTCAATGCGTGAAATAGGAAGTCTGCGCTTGATAATTTCCTTCATTTTTTTTTCAATGAGCACGAGATCTTCCGGGGTAAAGGGACGTTCAAAGTCATAATCGTAATAAAACCCATCTTTGATCACAGGGCCGATGGTGATTTTTGTTGAAGGAAAGATTTCTTTAACCGCCTGGGCCATGACATGGGCCGAAGTGTGTCGGTAGATCTCCAGTCCTTCGGGGGAATCCACTGTGAGCAGCTCAAGTTCGGCATTTTCTTCGGCCATCGCGCTCAAATCTTTTTCCAGCCCATTGACTAAAATACCCACGGTGTTTTTTGATTGACCCAGCATTTTGACGACCTCAAAAAAAGGCGTTCCTGCCGGGACACATTTTTCAATGTCTCCGCTAAGACGAAGGGTAATTTCTTTGTTCAAGATTGTCCTGAAAAGTAAAATGGCAACACTAATGTGACGGTCTCGATATGCGCATCAGTGTGCATCATGAGGAGGATTTTATTGAATGGCTCACAAAATTCCAAAGTTGTAATGGTAGGCACGGGCGGTTTTGAACCGCCGACCTCTTGCGTGTCAAGCAAGCGCTCTCCCCCTGAGCTACGCGCCTTCAAGGGTCGTATCAGGCTAATCCTATTCAAATGTGTTTTTATTGTCAAGAAAAATGGAAGCATTTTCTTGAGGATAAGCGGAAGACTGAGGGCTTGGCTTTGAGATTGGAAATTTTCTTTGCTCTTTCTTTATTCAATATGATGACTTTTTTGACGTTTTTCATCAAAAAATCTATCATGAGACCTATGAAACGCTTGTTTATATTTGTCTTTTGTCTGCTCGGGCTTGTTATTTTTTTATGGCAAGCAGGGGATGAGGGAAAAGCGACAACTCAGGCCATTTTTCGTATGAACCTTACGGCAGAACCGCCAACACTGGACTGGTCTTTGGCAACAGATAATGTCTCTATTCGTGTCATTGAAAATTTGATGGAAGGTCTTGCATCTTATGATGATGCCCTCCGCCCGGAACCTGCCATTGCGGAGGGCTGGGATATTTCCCCAGATGGTCGTGTCTATACCTTCTACTTGAGAGAGGATGTTTTTTGGAGTGATGGGAAGCAGGTGACGGCGCATGACTTTGAGTATGCTTGGAAACGTCTGCTCAATCCTGAAACGGCTTCTGAATACGCTTATTTTTTGTACGATATCAAAAATGCGGCAGCGTATAACGCGGGAAAAATAAAAGATGCATCTTTAGTAGGTGTTAAGGCCCTGGATGACAGTACTTTGCGTGTCGATCTCAAAAAACAGGCCGTCTATTTTCCTTCGATTACGACTTTTACGGCCACTTTTCCCCAAAGAAAAGACCTCATCGAGCGATTTGGTGATCGTTGGACGGCACCTGAAAACTTGGTGGTCTGTGGCCCTTTTCGTCTGGCCGAGTGGCGGCATGAATACCGTCTGCGTCTTGTCGCAAATGAGCGCTATTATGGTGGTCGGCCTGCCCTGGATGAAGTGATTTTTTATGTGGTTTCAGAAGAGACCACAGCGCTCACGCTTTATGAAACCGGTGATTTAGATCGTGTAAGTCTTCCACCCATTGCCATCCCTCAGTTTAAAACACATCCCGATTATGTGCATGCTCCTTTTCTTCGAGGCTATTATTATGGCTTTAATCTTCAAATCCCTCCCTTTGATCAGGTGAAGGTTCGGCGTGCTTTTTCTATGGCGATTGACCGGACGGAGATTCCTAAAATTCTAAAAGGCGGTGAAATCCCGGCGACTTCATGGATTCCAGAAGGGATGTTTGCTCATAACGCAAAGATCGGTCTTTCTTTTAATCCCGAAAAGGCACGGCGTCTTTTGACGGATTCGGGTTATGAAAATGGTGTGGGTCTCCCGCCCATTACCCTCGCGTTTAACTCAGATCCGACAAATCAGCTCATTGCCGAAAATATTCAGGCCCAGTGGAAAAAGAACTTAGGGGTAACAATCTTGCTCGACAATCTGGAATGGAAGGTCTACTTACAGAGGCTTAGAGAAGAAACGCCTCAGATCTTTCGTTTAGGTTGGGGGGCAGACTATCCCGATCCTGATAATTTTATGAACTTGTTTACAAGCACGAGTGGCAACAATTATACCCATTGGGCGAATGCGACTTATGACCAGCTTATTTCTGATGCAGCAAGTGAGGGTGATCCAAAAAAACGTTTGAGGGATTACAATCGCGCTCAAAGGATTTTGACTGAAAGCGATGTCCCGATCATGCCGCTTTTTTTTGCCGCACAAAATCTCCTGATCAGTCCAGACATCGAAGGACTGAAAGTGAATGCAATGGATTTTATTCACCTTAAAAAAGTACGACGCCGTGATGTCAATCGAGAAGACGCAAAAAAGGTGAAACCCTGATGCTGTCGTTCATTTTTCGTCGTATCTTATGGGCGATTCCTGTTTTGTGGATTGTGGCGACTTTGACTTTTCTCATGATGCATTTGGTGCCGGGCGGACCTTTTGATCGTGAAAAAAAACTGCCACCAGAAATTAAAGCCAATATTGAAGCAAAATATCATCTGGATAAACCCATCGTCACGCAATATGGACTTTATTTGAAAGGGCTTTTGCGAGGAGATTTGGGGCCGTCGTATAAATATCTGGGGCGCACAGTTAATGATGTGATCTCTGATACCCTGCCTGTTTCAATTCAACTTGGAGCACTGGCGCTTCTTATCGCCTTGACGCTGGGTTTAGCGGCGGGCATGGCTTCGGGGGCCTTTGCTCAAACCCCCTGGGACAAACTGAGTATGTTTTTTGCGACGGCGGGTATCTCTATTCCCAATTTTGTATTGGGTGCATTTTTGATCCTTGTTTTTTCACATCACCTTAAGATTTTCCCCCCTGCACTCTGGGAAGATGCCAGAAGTGTTGTGCTTCCTGCATTTGCCTTGGCCCTGGCGCCAGCGGCCTATATTGCGCGTTTGACACGATCCAGTGTTTTGGAAGAGAAAGACCGAGACTATGTGCGTACAGCCCGGGCAAAGGGTTTGCCTGAAATGAATATTTTGTTTACACATATTTTGAAAAATGCCATTTCTCCAGTGATTACCGTTTTGGGGCCACTGACGGCGACTTTGGTGACGGGATCTTTTGTGATTGAGTTTATTTTCTCTGTGCCAGGCATGGGCAAGTTTTTTATTACAGCGGTCACGAATCGAGACTATCCCTTGATTATGGGGGTGACCCTGGTCTACGCATTGCTGATTGTTGTTTGTAACCTGGTGGTCGATGTTCTTTATACGCTCATCGATCCACGTATTACCTTGGAATAATTATTGATGAGACGCTCACTTTTTTTGATGAGATTTCGACGAGACCCTCTCGCAGTGCTGAGCCTGATTGTCATTCTGGGTTTATTGTTCATCGCATTTTTTGGAGAAATGATGAGCCCTTATCCACATGATCTACAGGATGCGGATCAAAGTCTTGTTGCGCCAAGCGCGCAGCATTGGATGGGTACGGATTTGCTCGGACGGGATCTCTTTTCGAGGTTGATCTACGGCACACGAATTTCGATGGCCGTAAGTCTTTTGACGGGTTTTTCGGCCCTCCTTCTGGGGACCTGTTATGGGGCGATTTCAGGTTATGTCGGGGGGCGTTTGGATCATTTGATGATGCGGGGGGTTGATGTGTTATATGCGATTCCCGATCTCTTGCTCATTATTCTCATTACGGTGGTGATTGGTCGGGGTGTGACGGGGGTCTTTCTGGCTTTGAGTCTGGTGGCTTGGATTACAGTGGCTCGTTTGATTCGAGGGGAGGTTCTGCGTTTAAAAGAAAATGCTTATGTTGAAGCGGCCCGCGCTTTTGGCGTGAAGGATATGCAGATTTTGCTAAAACACATCTTACCCAACACCCTCGGGGTTTTGATTGTCACGCTCACCTTTCGCATCCCTTCGGCAATATTGGCCGAATCGACCCTCAGTTTTATTGGTCTGGGTTTAACGCCCCCTGCAACCAGTTGGGGCTCGCTTGCTAACGAAGGCTGGAAGGCCTTGAAGTTTTATCCGCATCTCATTGTTTTTCCCAGTCTTGCCATTTTTATCACGATGTTGGCATTTAATTTTTTGGGAGACGGGCTACGTGATGCCCTAGATCCAAAAGAACAAGAGAGACTTTAGCCATCAATGGGGACAGATTGCCATGTTCCGAGCAAAGGGGTGATGTTTCTCACACCCGGATAGATGCCGTGTTTAAAGTTATTGTTGTACCAAACCTGCAATTCGTCGGCATTGGGCCCCGTAAAGCCCCCCAAGCTATAAAAAGCACCATAGGCTAGAAATCGGCGTTGGAGGTGGATAGTTTCCATTGAGGCGAAAATCCCCTCCAGGTTGATGCGATCGAGGTTAATCGAAAGGCCGTCAGGGAAGTCCCCTACAGGGGGAGTGACGGCGGCGACAATACGTCCTGAAGTGTCCCCCTCAATATAGACGCTGCCTGAAAAGTAGAAGTAGCCTTTGAATCGTCCCTTGGTGATCCTTAAAGGGCGCTCGGTGCCTGCATTTTCTATCCAAACGAGGTGATACTGATCTGTTTTTTCATGAAACACCGCATCAAAGCTATCAATATGATTCCCGTCTTTATCTAAAATGTGCTGACCGTTTTTGAGTAAGTGGCGGCCGTCTTCCGATACTGTATAGTATTCTCCGTGTTTCCGAATGAAAGTCTTGATCTCAGAAAAATCGATTTGATCTAACTGAGTGGAGGAACCACGATTTTGTCTGACATTGGGCCGGCTGGCATAGCTATCTCCATTTTTATCTAGCATGGGTGCGAGAATTTCATTTTCGACATTAATTTCCATAATGGGGTCAATGTTGACTCCGTAGTCGTATACGGTATAACGGTTTGCATTGGGCAGGAAGCCAGTGTCTTTTGTTGGTACGATGAGAATGTCTTCTCCTAGGTTGGCTCGGCCTGTGTAACGGATCTTGCCCCAGTGTGCCCAGACAGGAAAAGTATTTCTAGCACCCGGACCTCCTGCATCTCCATGGCCTTGAATCCCCGCAGTGATATTTCCCATCGGGTTTGTGGCAATATTGACCCTTATTTTTGCGCTGGCCCCTTGGGGCGTTGTCGCGGTGACCTCCACAGTGCAGATGCCCTTTGTGGCATGGGTCGGGGCGTAGAGCTGGATGTTTGTGATTTTCCCAATGTCCTTGAGTTCAGCAAAAGGGCCATTGTCTGGGTCACCTAAGTAGGCTGGAAAATCTGGAAATGGCGCAATACGTAAATTTGCGGCGTTCGGGAAATCAGCATTTGTTTTTTCTTGGCTGCAATTATTTGTGAGCAGGTTTTCAAAAAAAACAGGATCAGGGGAGTCGACAGGGGTGTAGGCCCAGGAGACGACTTTTTCTACACCGGACTCTGCTAAATATTGTACAGCGGCCTCGCCTTCGGAGTAGCGTGCGATGGATAAATCCGTTGTGGAGACCTGAAAAGCCAAAAGTGCGAAACTTGAGCCAAGACTCAGTACCATGAGTGTGATCAGCATGGCGATGCCCTGTTGATTGTTTTTTAAGAGAGATCGCATCTATAGGTTCCTCAAGAAAATATGGGTTTGCATCTCACGTCTTCGCTTTTCTCCTGGGTTGGACTGGTCTGTTTGCGCGCTCAGTGTGATGAGGATGCGTTTAATTCGTGTTCTTTGCGCTGCATCAAGCACAAGGCTGGGCAATTGAATCCCATCTTCGTCGAAATAGGCGAGATTAAACTCAATAATATTTGAGGCGACGGGGTACATGCCTCCCCCGCTATCCCGGTACAAGGTGTAAGAAAGGCGTTCTATGCCGCAGGCATCAGGGTCCGTTCCAATTTTATCGTCCGCGGCACTGTCCCCAACCCACTCGTAGCGGATATGTTCCTGGGGGTCATTACCATCCACTCCGCCATTTCCATTCAAGTCGGCGATAAAGTGGAACATGGTGGGTGTGGCTTCAAAAACCTTCTGCACGTTGTGCTGAGCGCTCAGGCAAGCGACACCATTAAAAATTTTTCGGTTTTTTGTCTGTCTTGCATTCACAGGATCAAAAAGTGTGCCTGTTGGATCTAGGCCTGCATTTCGAATTTCCTGCCAAAAAAGGTCTGTTGTGACGCGGCTCTGTTGTTGTGTTTCCGCAATGGCTTCCTGTAATTCGTAATTTTTATAAAACGAGCCGAGCAATTGATAAAAAGATGCAGCGATTGTGATGATAATTGCGATCGAAAAGAGGGTCTCAAGTAGAGAGATCCCCCTTTCATTGTTAAGCCCCGTGTTTTGTTTTTTGATTTGCATTTAAACTCTTAGCGAATTCTCAGCGCTTTTCTCAAGATGAACGAAGGCTTTTGAGAGTTATTTTTTTGTTCTGTCCCTTTAAGCCATCCCAAGACACTTCAACGGTAATCACCCACATCATTGCATCATCGGGGCTTCGCAGAATGGACCATTGTCGTCGCATGCCGAGTGTCTGGCCTTCAGGGTGGTCCTCGCTTGGAGGGCCACTGGGTAAATCTTCCATTGGCGGATTGATCCGTGACATAGATCTTGAGCGGAGTATCTCCATTTGATCCCTTGCGAGTTTTGCCGCGATGCTTCGTTTGTCTCCCCCGTCGAGGGCTTGATAGCCAGCACCAAACAGGCCAATCAGACCCAGCAAGCCCACCGACAATACCGTGGTTGCGATAATCGCTTCGATGAGAGAAAAGCCTTTATTTTTTGTTATTGCCATTGCGTGTTCTTCCACTTGTATAAGCGGACCTGCCCCGTCACATTGACATCAATTGCAAAGGACTCGTGTTGGAGGTTATCTTCTGGATTGTCGCTTGCGTTGGTCAGATAGATCTGTCCGTTTAAGCTATTTGCTGTTCCGTTTGGCTGAAAGGAGACGCAGGGGTTAAAAGTAATGCCATCTTGTGATGCCACCGAGAGTGTCCCGCCCCTGGGCGTTTCAGTGACATCATTCGGGTAGCCAAATCGTACCTTGGACGGAAGCGTCTTTTTTGTTCTGCCCGGAATGATCACGTATTCATTATCCGCAACGGCGATGTTATCGCCGTTAATTTGAAGCAAGTCATCATCATCTGAAAAACAGATTGTGGTGACTTGACCTGTTGTGATGGACTGTTGCCGGATGCCTCTAAGCTGTGAAAGTATTTCTCGGCTGGCCTGACGTAATTGCGCACGTGGCTTTTGGGCCAGATGGCTGGAAAGGGCGATGGAGGATGCGAGGCCAACAAGTGCCAAAACAACCATCAGTTCAATGAAGGTATATCCCTTTTTTGACCCCATGAGAATACCAAGTCTATGCTCAATAGGAATAGAAATTCCATAATATCAGACTAATTTCTGATTTTCTATAGCATAGTCTTTTATTTTAGTCAATAGGGTTTTGTAGCTTACTTGTAGAATTTCTGCCGCACGACTTTTATTCCCTGCGGTTTGCCTGAGGATTTTCTTGATCATCTTGTTTTCAACGATACGACTGGCGGCATCACTGACTTCATGGAGAGAGCCTTCCAGGGGGATGCTATTGATGGAAGGTCTGGTTTCTGACCTTGTTCTCAGGACAAGATCGTCCGGGCAGATTTGATCTCCATCGGAGAGAATGGTTGCGCGCTCAATTGCATTTTGCAACTCGCGCACATTTCCAGTCCAAGGGTGATCCATTAAAAGATCCATGGCTTTTTTTGAAAGGGGTTTGTTTTCTTTTTTCATTTCTCTGGCATAAAATTCAATAAAATGTTCAGCAATGGCAGGGATATCCTCCGTGCGTTCGCGCAGGGAGGGGATGCTCAGCGGAAAGACATTGAGTCGGTAGTATAAATCTTCCCGAAACTTCTTCTCTTCAATCAGCTTGTTTAGACCACGATTTGTTGCGGCGACCACACGGACATCAATGGGAACACGACTTGTGCCGCCCACACGCATGAGGACATCTTCTTCCAGAACGCGTAGCAATTTTGCTTGTAAGCTGATTTCCATATCGCCAATCTCATCCAGAAAAATTGTTCCTTTGTCCGCCAGTTCAAATTTTCCGATCTTTTTTGTACCGGCTCCCGTAAACGCACCTTTTTCATGACCAAAAAGCTCACTTTCTAAGAGGTCATGCGGAATCGCAGCGCAGTTTATTGTGACTAAATTGTTGTCTTTGCGCGGGCTGAGCATGTGTACGGCGCGGGCAAAGAGTTCTTTCCCCGTTCCGCTTTCGCCCAGCAGCAGTACGCTGGTTTTTCCTTGCGCGACTTTTTTGACCTGCTCTAATACATCGAGCATGACTTGGCTTTTCCCAATGATTTTTGGAAAAGACAGCTGTGCTGAAAAGGTTTCTTTTAAAATGAAGTTCTCGGTCAACAGCCGTTGTTTTTCCATGGCTTTTTCAATTTGAAGCAGCAAATGGTCTGGTTCAAAGGGTTTGGGGATAAAATCAAAGGCCCCTTCTTTCACCGCTTTTACCGCGATTTCAAAATTACCATGGGCGGTCATGATGATTACGGGGGTTGCGGCGTGATGGGCTTTTGCCGCCTGTAGGACATCCATGCCGCTTTTGTGGGGGAGTTTAAGGTCTGTGAGGATCAAGTCAATGCGATTTTCGCTGAGTGTCGCGATGCCCTCTCGTCCATCTTTTGCCCAAAGGGTGTGGTAGCCCGCCTCCCTGAGGGCTTGTGAGAGCATTTTTGCAAGACCCTCTTGATCTTCAACGATTAAAATTGTTTCCATTCGGGCTCCTTTAATATGGTCTGCGATTGTTTAATCGGAAGAATGATTGTAAAAAGTGTTCCTTTATTTTGTTTGTTTTCGACGGTGATGTGTCCGTTATGTGCCAAAATAATTTTATGCACGAGCGCTAAACCAAGACCTGTGCCTTTTGTTTTTGTTGTAAAAAAAGGAAGGAAGACCTTATGTAAGTCTTCTGCTAAAATCCCCTGCCCTGTGTCTGAGATTTCAATTTGCACCCGTCGGGCGGCATGTCGAAAAAAAGCTTTAATCGTGAGGCAGCCCTGTCCTTCCATTGCGTCTAAGGCATTTTGAATGAGGTTTGTAAAAGATTGCCTTAGTAATACCTGATCAAGTTTTATTTCTGGAAAGTCATCTTCAAAAGAAAGATTCCAGTCTATTTCTGGGTATAGCCCCCCCGCATCAAACTGATCTTTGATGCGTTCGAGTAAGTCCGTGAGCACGGTGGGGGTGGGTGCAATGACTGTTGTTTTGCTGTAAGAGAGCAGTTCTGTGATGAGGTGTTCCATCGACAAAAGTTCGTCGGTAATAGATGCGACCATCGGCTGTCGCTCATCTCCTTCATCCAGTTTTTTTTCTAATAAACGTGCAAAACCCAAAATCGTTCCCATGTAACTTCTAAATTCATGGGCAACCCAGGCAGACATTTCTCCCATCATGACCAGTCTTTTTTTAAGCTCGACCTGTTCTTCAAGCATCTTCTTTTCCGTCAGATCGGTAAAAACAAGCGTTGCGCCGATTATTTTTTCGTGACGATCGCGCAGTAAAGAGGTGCTCAATCCCAACCACATTTTTTTGCCATGCGTTTGTTCAATCATGCAGTCCTGACGCAAAATGTCTTGCGCTCTTTCCAGTGTTTTATCGAGCAAATGCACCATTTTGGGATTGTGTTCAAAGATCGTCTCGTAGGGTTTTTCGAGCGCCTGACCGGAGGGGAGGTCTAAAATTGCTTCGGCTGCTGGATTGAAGGTTGTAATGATTTTTTCGCAGTTGAAGGTTAAAACTCCACTGGGCACACTTTGCAGTATATTTTCATTGTAACTCTCGATGTCCACTGCGCGGTCTTCTGCTGCTTTTTTTAGAATCTCCAGGGCTTCTTCTTTGGCCTTCAGTTCCTGAATGAGACCTTCAAAGGTATTGATTACAAATCCGTCGGGGCGATGTTCCCCTGGTTGCACCTCGCTTGCGACTCGATTAAGGAGTGATTTTTGAAAACGCGAAAAGGTAAAAAGCCCAATGCCTGCGAGACTAAAAACCTTTACAAGTAAGAGGATGACGTCGGCTGTTGTTTCTTCACTTGCAGGGGTCAGTACAATAGAAATTTTGAGAAAAAGCACACTGAGTAAGGCCAGGATTAAAAAAAGAAAGGTGCCAAAACTGGTGAATGTAAAGAGGCGACCTTGGGGGTTTTTTTTGTCAGAAATCAAGACCTACTCTTTTCATTTTTGCTAGCGTCCGTCCGAAATGGGTCTCGTCTAGGAAGCTGTTGGACTTAGTGATGAATCTATTTCGAGAAAGAGGCTTGTTTCCCATCTCTAAAACGACACCGGAATTACACACGTCCCAAAGAAAAGTACCACTGGAAGATGTTCTTCCCCCAAAAGAGTGAGGTGAGTGCGCCAAAAACAAGATAAGGCCCGAACGGAATCATGTCCGCACGGCTTCGACCTTTTGTCACAATCATTAAAATCCCAATCACTGAGCCCGACAAGGCCGCCAAAAAAATGGTCAAAAGTACGGCCTGCCATCCCAAAAAGGCACCGATCATTGCGATGAGTTTGATGTCCCCACCCCCCATGCCCTCTTTTTTAAGGAGGGCAAGAGACAAAATCGCGACGAGATAAAATAGTCCCCCCCCTAAAAAGAGTCCGATCAGAGAATTTCTTAAACCCGGTGGCAGGATTGTCGTGGCTGCAATGACCCCGATCACGATGCCGGGAAGGGTAATGACATCGGGGATAATTTGATGGGATAGGTCGATAAAAATGACAGCAATGAGTGATGCAAAAAAAGGAAGATAAATGAGGGTTTGTGGTGTCGGCCCAAATTCATAAAAAATAAACAGGAAACCGAAACCGTGTAGCAGCTCGACCAGAGGATAACGCCATGGGATTGGGTTTTTGCATGTGCCACATTTTCCACGCAGCGCTAAAAAACTAAGGACAGGGATGTTTTGCCAGGCCCGGACATCTGTTTTGCAATGCGGACAGTGCGACGCAGGAAAAACAAGGGACTCGTCCCGAGGCAAGCGATAGATGCAGACGTTGACAAAGCTCCCAATAATCAGGCCAAAAAGAAAAATCGTTACACTCAAAACAGACATGCCTCCACAAGAAAAGCATAGCACAAGAAGTACAGGCCAGCAATATCGCCGGAACGGAATATTTTTCATCTTGTGGTACTGGTTTGTGAAGATTCAACTTCTTGATAAAAAAAGGACGGTGTGATAGAACGAGGCCTACTTCGGGCGCGTGGCGGAATTGGTAGACGCAGCAGTCTCAAAAACTGCCGGAGGTAACTTCGTGCCAGTTCGATTCTGGCCGCGCCCACCATTTCTTTATAAGAGGGTCTCTTTCGTGAAGGGATCTATAAAATAGTAAGATAAATTGACTGAGCGTCCTCATCTCCCCTTGTTTTCTTGACACAAAAATACCCCCATGATAGGCTTTTTTAGTCTTTTTTAGGAGCTATTGTATGGCGCAATCAAACGATTCTTACTCTATTGTTATCTTCTCAGGCACAAAAACCTCCGAACCTTATCGACTTTCCCTTAAAAAAGGGGTGATCAAACTCTTTATTGGTTTTTCCGTTGTTTTTTCAATGGTTTTGGCTGCATTTTCTTTCCAATATTATTTGATGTGGGACCAGTTGGAAGACGTTACGAGTCTTCGGACAGAAAATAAAACCCAGAAAGTTCAGATTCAAGGTTTTTCTAACACCATCGAAGACTTGAAAAATCAAGTGGTTCGTTTGGTTGAATTTGATCGCAAACTTCGTGTGATGACAGATATTGGACCGCCAAAAAGCAATACGAGTGCTTTCGGGGTCGGCGGCTCGGATGAACAGCAAATCTCATCCTATGCAGCATTGGCGCCCTTGGAGGTGATCCACCGGGATTTGGAGTTACTTCAATCTCATGTGGTGCAACAGGACAAGAGTTTTCAGGAGCTTGAAGAGGTTGTGCATGATCGTCAATCTCTCTGGGCATCGACCCCTTCGATTTGGCCAACCTCTGGCTGGCTGACTTCTTCTTTTGGTAAACGGATCTCACCTTTTTCGGGGCGTCTTTCAAACCACAATGGCATTGATATTGCCGCGCGTCCTGGAACCCCGATCATTGCACCTGCGTCGGGTGTTGTAACGTATTCTAAATTCAACGGGGGGTTTGGTCGTTTTCTCAAGTTAAATCACGGATATGGGGTTGTGACCCATTATGGACATTTATCTAAGGTCGACGTGAAGGTTGGTCAGAAGGTTAAGCGCGGAGACGTTATTGCTTATGTCGGAAATACAGGCCTTTCCACTGGTCCACACCTCCACTACGAAGTCTCTGTGAATAAAGTGCCAATCAATCCGATGACTTACATTTTGAATTAGCTGACCTGCAATCCATCTGAAAACAAGATATAGTGAAGTCCTGATATTTTAAACCCCGGTAAGTGAGTACTTGCCGGGGTTTTTTTCCAATAGCAAGATGAAAAATCCTATGTTAAAATACTTTAAATTATTTTCAAAATAGGGGAGAAAAAGATGTTGGGGCTTGGTACGCTTGTCCGGAAAGTGGTAGGGAGCAGGAACGATAGAGAACTGAAGCGACTCGGGCCAATCACTTCGCAAGTGAATGCACTGGAGGCCTCTATTTCAGTGCTTTCAGATCAAGAATTAAAAGCTAAGACGGCTTCCTTTCGAGAAAAACTGGGTATCCCTGAAACAGGACCTCTGCCAGAAATTGATCTAAAAAAACTCGCCGAAGCGCTTGATGCGATTCTCCCAGAGGCTTTTGCTGTTGTGCGAGAGGCTTCTAAGCGTGTCTTGGGCATGCGTCACTTTGATGTTCAGATTCTTGGCGGTGCGGTCTTGCATGAAGGCAAGATTGCTGAAATGAAGACAGGTGAAGGAAAAACGCTCGTCGCCACTCTGCCAGTTTATCTTAATGCCCTCACACGTCGGGGGGTTCATGTGATTACGGTGAATGACTATCTGGCGGAACGCGATTCACAGTGGATGGGGCAGCTCTACCGATTTTTGGGCCTGACGGTTGGCATCATCCAACACGATGAACCTGATACAGACCGCCAGGCGGCCTACGCTGCTGATATCACTTATGGGACGAATAACGAATATGGCTTCGATTACCTGCGCGATAATATGAAGTTTGATCCCAAGAATTTTGTCCAGCGAGACCCACATTATGCGATTATTGATGAGGTGGACAGTATCTTAATCGACGAGGCCAGGACGCCCCTCATTATTTCGGGGCCAGCCGAAGACTCCACCGACCTTTACACACGTATTGATAAAATCATCCCCAGTCTTAAAAAAGAAATTGATTACACCGTTGAGGAAAAAACCAAAACGGTGACCCTTTCCGAAGAAGGCAATGCAAAGGCTGAACAATTATTAGGGGTCGATAATCTCTACGATTTAAAGAACTTGTCTCTGGTTCATCATGTCATGCAGGGCTTGAAGGCCCATGTTCTTTTTAAGCGTGATGTTGATTACGTGGTTCGGGACGGGGAAGTGATTATCGTCGATGAATTCACGGGTCGGATGATGCCGGGGCGACGGTGGAGTGATGGTTTGCATCAAGCCACAGAAGCCAAAGAAGGTGTCAAAATTGCCAACGAGAATCAGACCTTGGCGTCTGTGACTTTTCAGAATTATTTTCGGCTCTACGAAAAACTCGGAGGGATGACGGGGACGGCGGATACTGAAGCGGCTGAATTTCAGAAGATTTATAAACTTGAAGTCATCGTGCTTCCCACGAATCGGGACATGAAGCGTGCGAACGATCCTGATGTCATTTACAGAACTGAGAAAGAAAAATTTCAAGCGATCGTCGATGAAGTTGCCGTATTGCACGAAGCGGGGCGTCCGGTGCTTGTTGGCACGATCTCTATTGAAAAATCAGAGTACTTAGGGACGCTTTTGAAGCGGCAAGGCGTCCCCCATTTTGTTTTGAATGCCAAATATCATGAAAGAGAAGCCGAAATTATTTCTCAAGCAGGTCGAAAAGGGGCTGTGACGATTGCGACAAATATGGCGGGTCGTGGTACCGACATTCTCCTGGGAGGAAACCCCGATTTTCTGTTGAAGCTCTATGAGCGCCAACATCCCAATGCGACATCAGAAGCCTTGGAAGAAGCGCATAAGAATCTGATTGCAGAGACAGAAGCTGAAAAAAAAGAAGTGCTTGATGCGGGTGGCTTGCACATTATCGGCACGGAGCGTCATGAATCGCGTCGTGTCGATAATCAGTTACGTGGTCGTGCAGCGCGTCAGGGCGATCCGGGCTCATCCCGATTTTATTTGTCGCTCGAAGATGATCTGCTCCGTATTTTTGGTTCCGATAAAATCTCGAATTTGATGAGTCGTCTGGGCATGGAAGAAGGGGTTCCCATCGAACACGGCATGGTGACAAAAGCCATTGAGAATGCTCAAAAACGAGTTGAAGGACATAACTTCGATATTCGAAAACAACTGCTTGAGTATGATGATGTGATGAATAAGCAGCGGATGGTGATTTATAACCGTCGCCGCGAAATCCTTTCCAAAGATGAAATGAGTGAAGACATTGCAGACATGCTTGACGAGCAAATCGATGACCTGCTGTCAATCCATTGCCCTGAAGATGCCTATCCTGAAACGTGGGATGCAGCGGGTCTTTCGGAAGGTTTGACTCATGAGTTTGCGCTCAATAGCAAGGCCGAGGATTTTGATTTTTCAAATACTGGAAGAGAAGCGCTTCGGCAGCAGGTGCTAGAAGCGGTCAAACAGCGCTATGAAGAAAAACGCAGCACCATCGGGCAACACTTGTTTCAGTCTATCGAAAAACAGCTTTTTCTCCGGATGATCGACGTGCATTGGAAAGACCATCTTTTGGGTATGGACTCGCTCAAGGAAGGGATTGGCCTTCGGGGATATGGGCAAAAAGAACCTTTGAGTGAATACAAAAAAGAAGGGTTTGAGATGTTTTCGATGATGATCGACCGAATTAAGGGCGATACGATTGAGCAACTTTTTCATGTCCAGATCGTCAATGAAGAAGAAAAAGAACAAGAAATTGCGTCTGTTTTTCAAAAAACACAGGTGATGCAAATGAACCGAGGTGAATCTACCGCGCCTCAAAAGACCATTCAACGTCAAGAAAAAAAGATCGGCCGAAACGACCCCTGTTCTTGTGGCAGCGGAAAAAAGTATAAAAAATGTCACGGCAGATAATCACAGAAAAAAAACACCAGTAGGTCTCGCATGGCACCCGTGTCTCAGAAAAACTTGTCTTTGCTTGTGCAAGAAAACAAGGACCTGAAAAAAGCGCTGCGTCAAAAACAACGTGAGTTGAACCACTTTATTAAGGCGGGGAAGGACTTAAGTGCCCCGCTTGAATTTAAAAAGGTCCTTCAAGTTGTTTTGTCTGCCGCAAGAAGGCTTGTGCGGTGTGAAGATTGGTCTCTGCTTTTGTTCAACCCGACCGAGAATACCTTACATTACGCCTTGACCAAGGGGGCTGTTTTAAAAGACCTCAAAAAATTGCAGTACAGACTTGGAGAGGGGCCAGTGGGTTGGGTGGCCCAAAAAGGCCGTCCGCTTCTGATTCCCGATTTTTCAAAACAAAAGCGTTATGATGCTGCACGTTTTTATCCTCACTTATGTGCACGCTCAGTGCTCTGTTTACCCATTCTGGCAAAAAACCAAGTACTGGGTGTGATTCAGATGGTTAATCGTCTTGAGGAAGAACATTTTACTGAAAACGATTGTCTCTTATTGGAAAAATTATTGGATCAATCTACCCAGGCGATCGAACGCTCGGATGTACTGCAAAAAATGTCGGATCTTGTGACCACCGATGACCTGACGCATCTCTATAACTTAAGATATCTTGATCGGATTTTAGAAGTGGAGATGAAGCGGAGTCGGCGTTATAAAAGTTCGCTTGCACTTATTTTTATTGATCTCGATTATTTTAAACAAGTGAATGACAATCATGGTCATATTATGGGCAGTCAAGTCTTGATTGAAATTGCGGATATTTTGATCGAGAGTCTACGTGCTGTGGATGTTGTTGTGCGTTACGGGGGAGATGAGTTTGTTGTTCTACTGCCCAACACCCCACTTAAAAAGGCCACGCGTGTTGCCGAGCGTGTTCGAGTCGCCATTCGGGATTTTAAATTTCTACAGAAAGAAGGTCTCTCTTTACACATCGCCGCAAGTTTTGGTCTTGCAAGCTATCCTGAGCATGCCAAAAACAGAACGGATTTGATTCATCTTGCAGACCGCGCCATGTATGAATCCAAAAGAAAAGGGCGGGACATGGTTTCTGTCGCAAAGAAATAGGGTGTGTCGACACGCCCTAGTCACTCATTCCTGAATGTCATGCAATCTATTCTCTAAAATGCTTGATAAGCGTGCCGGATTGATTTCGATAAAAAGGGTCTTTTCCTGTGTGCAAATGACCGAACCTGGTTTTCCCTTTTTGGGGCGTTGTAGGTATTTTTTATACGTGTACATCACCTCTCCTTTCCCCGCTTTTCGGTAAGCACTGAAATAAAGCGCCAAAGTTGCGGCTTCGAGCAAGGTTTTTGGCGGGAGCGCTTTGCGTTTCTCCATTTTTACCACAAGGTGAGATCCTGAAACCCCACGTGCGTGAAACCAAAGATCATTGCCCCGTGCGAGATGAAAAGTGAGGGTGTCATTTTCAAGACCATTTCTTCCAAGCATGAGTTGTAGGTTGTCAGAAGAGAGGTAGATCTGTAGCCCTTTTTTTGTCTTTTTTACCTGAGGTTTTTTTTGAGCAGAAAGGAGAGGGAAGTCCTCTAATGTGAGAACTGCTCCTTCCGTCACCGCTTTTCTCCCCACCTTGAGTGTGTTTAATTTGGATTCTGTTTCCTCCTGTAATTTTAAGTGGATCGATCTTTCTCTTACTGCTTTTTTGTAGCGTTTAAAAAATTGTGCCATATTTTGTGTTGCAGATAGAGCGGGGTTTAGCGGGATAGCGTATTTCCCCTGATCGGATGAATGTGAATCGGGGTAAAAAAACACCTTTGCTCCAGGTAAAATCTCATGCAGGTGATCTTTTAAATGCTCTCCGTAGTCTCGGTATCGAAGTGAGTTTTCGGTGGCATCCGCCCTTGCGTTCAGATGTTTTAGGCGGTTTTTTAAACTTTTGATTGCGGTATCAAAACGGAGAAGTGTTTCTTTTTGTTTTCGTATTGTCTGTTCTTGTTTTTCTAACTCGGAAAAATAGATCTCAAGGGCGTAATTTAGAGGGAAGGCCTCTGAATTGACGGACGGGATGGGTGTTTCTTGAAACCGTGTTGTGATGTGCAGGAGCGGTGGAATATACCGTGCGCCTGGGTGTAAATTCCGAGAAGGAGGCGCTTGTCTCAGCATGCCCAGTATGTGTTCTTTTGTGTCGAGCAAATAGAAGTTGGCACATGTCCCGGTCAACTCAGCGACAAAGCGCATTGTGTTTGGACTTTTTTCCGACCAAGCACAAGATATTTCAATAATTCGATCATTATTTTTTTGTTGGATATGTTCAATGCGTTTGTGACGCAAATGGGCGCGTAATTGTTGACAAAACCCAGGGGGCATTTTAGTTCGTGGTTTTTTTTGCTGAACCAGATGGACCCGGGTGAAACGTCGATGGGCAGAAAAAAGAAGACGATGGCGCTGCTTTCCCTGCACGATTTCAAAAATGAGGGTATTGGCATCGCTCTGGTCGATGTTCTTAATGATGCCGCCCTTGAGATCCGTTTCGATTTCAGAGATAAGCAGGTTTAGCTGTCTGCTGCTGATGGCCATGTGATTCAGCTTCTCCTATTAAACAAGCATTTTAGTCTTATTGTAAGGAACTGCCAAGTGTAGCAGGGGTGGATGTTGTTTATTGGGGGTTTTAGGGGAAAAAAGGGATTTCTGTTAAAGCATTTTTAATGCCGCTTGAAAAATTTGCTGACGCGTTCTGCGGCTAAGGGGCGGCTGAATAAATAGCCTTGTCCTGCGTTACAGCCCTGTTCTTTTAAAAAGGTTTCTTGTGCTTCGGTTTCGATGCCCTCGGCAATGATACCGAGTTCGAGGCTTTGTCCGAGGGCGATGATGGCACGTGCAATCGCCATGTCATCTTTATTTTGCGGGATATCTTTGACGAAGGAACGGTCTATCTTTAAATGTTTTATGGGTAGTTTTTTGAGATAACTGAGCGAAGAGTGTCCTGTGCCAAAGTCATCAATTGAGATCTCTATGCCCAAAGCTGAGAGGAGGCCTAAATCTTGGATGACACGATCCAGTTCTTGCATTGCCGTACTTTCGGTGATTTCAAGACCGAGACAATGAGCCGGGAGCCCCGTTTTTTTTAAGACCCGTTTGATGGTCTTTACGATTTCACCGCGTTGAATTTGAATCACAGAGACATTGACCGAAATATACTTCAAATTGTATCCGCTTTTGAGCCAAGCCTGCATTTGTCTGCAAGCCGTCTCCAGCACCCATTCTCCGATGGGTAGAATCAAGCCAGAGTCTTCAGCGGAGGGAATGAAGCGATCCGGGGAGACCAGTCCTAATTCTGGGTTTTCCCAACGAATGAGTGCCTCAAGGCCTGTGACTTCTCTTGTTTTGAGGTCGTATTGTGGTTGGTAATGTAATAAGAATTCTTTATTTTTCAAGGCATGATGCAATGCTGTTTCGAGGTTCAGGCGTTCAGAGGCAGCCATAGTGAGCGACGTGGTGTAAAACTGAAAGTTATTCCGTCCCTCTTCTTTTGCGCGATACATCGCCGTTTCGGCATTTCGGATGAGTGTTTCTCCCTCGCGGCCATCACTTGGATAGAGGCTGATGCCCAGACTTCCCGTCAGGTGCAGTTCTTGATCATTGACGACAAAAGGGGAAGAAAACATTTTTAGCAACTTTCTGGCGACGATGCTGATGTGCTGTATCTTGTCGACGTGTTCAATGATGATGACAAATTCATCGCCGCCAAGACGTGAGATCGTATCACTTGTACGGATTTTTTCCTGAATGCGTTTGCTGGTCTCCTGCAAGATAATATCTCCAACCGTATGCCCCAGGCTGTCATTGATATTTTTAAATCGATCCAAGTCGAGTACAACAATTGCGACTTGTGTTTTATTGCGTTTTGCGACGGCCAGCGCGTGTTTGAGTCGGTCCTGACATAAAAGGCGATTGGGAAGATGTGTTAAAGGATCGTGATGGGCCAGGAAATCAATTTTATCCTGAGAGCGTTTGATGGAGGAGATATCGGAAAAAACTTGTATGAAATTGCTGCTGTAACCTTCCTCATCCTGAACTGCGGTGATTGTGGCCCAGGTCGGAAAAATCTTTCCGTTTTTGCGTCTATCCCACAGCTCTCCTTGCCAAAACCCTCTTCCAAGTAGGTCTCTCCAAAGATTTGCATAAAATATCTGGTCATGTACGTCGGATCTTAAGAGCTTTGGGGTTTGGCCGATAACATCGGTTCGGCAATACCCTGTGATTTCAAGATAGGCACGGTTGACTTCAATAATTTTGTTATTTTTGTCTGTGATAATGACGGCATCGGCCATATTGTCTACGATGACGGCGGATTGTCGGAGCTTGTCCTCGGTTCGTTTTTGTTGGGTGATATCTTGCACGGTCCCAATGGAGCGAATGGCAAGGCCTGAAGCATCAAAATAGGTTTCGCACCATTCTCTGACGTACTTTATGGTGCGGTCTTTGAGTAGAAGTCGGTGGACAATATTGTAAGGTGTTTTGTTTTTAAGGGATTCTGTATACGCGGTATTGACCATTTCGCGGTCATCTGGATGGATGGTTTCAATAAAGGCGTCGTAGGTGGCTGCAAACTCTTGGGGTTTCTGCCCAAATAATCTATAAATTTCGTCTGACCAGCTCAGGGTATTTTTTTGAAAATCAAGATCCCAAGATCCGATTTTCGCGATGTGTTGTGCTTCTTCCAGCACAGATCTGGTTTTTTCGAGTTCTTTGATATGGAGCCATGGGTTCAATGCCTCGTTGAGACATCTGGCAATGTCGTCAAATAGTTCTACTTCGTCTGTTGTAAAGTGATGCGCTTTGGCGCAGTGGTGAATCCCTAATAGCCAAGGCTGTCCTGTCTTCGGTTTGATCGCGGCGCAAAGCATGGATTGCATATCGTCGGTGGCATTGAGCGTGGAGCAAGCTACAGGCCAAGGTGTTCCTGGGTCGTGCTTGAGTGGATAGTTTGTATCCAGTGCTTTTTTAAAGACCTCGGTCTCTTTTGGTGTGACCGGAAGACCACGAAGCGCCGCGATCGGCCGCCGCCAGGCTGGACGGCTGACCTCTTTGATGAGGGCATATTGTTCTGCTTTGGGATTACAGGGAAAAACCCACCATGTCCGATCACAGTTAAAGGCTTCAAACACGATTTGCAGTACCGCTTCGAGCATGTCTTCGTTCTGAGTGCTTGAAAAGCAGGTGTGCGCTAATGTTTTTAGAATGTGGTCGTGTTTTTCTATTTTTTTGAGGACTGCGATTTCGTCTTTGAGCCTCTTGTTTTTGGGAAGAGGCTTTTGAGTTTTGGTACCCATGAGCAACCTTTACTACTGCGGTCATGAAATAAAATGACCTTTTGTCTTACGGCTAAGCATAGTATAACCGAGGAGATTCTGTTTTCTGAGTCACAAAAAGATTCTCATACGCGAACACCAAGGAAGTTGATTTTTAACAAGGGCTTGCGTATTTTTAGCACTTTGAGCGCGAGTACAAAAAATGTGGCTCGTGTTGACCCAAGGCATCTTAACTGAAATACAGGCTTCTGGTATGAACGGTAAATATCTTCTTTTAAAAAGCAGGGTTCTCGTTTCCATTGTCGAAATTGTTCTTCTGTTGTTCTGCGCCGCTCATCCTGCGCAGGCTTTGACTCAGGATGAAAAAAATACGATCCAAATCTATGAATCGATCAATGCCAGCGTCGTCAATATCACCAATATTGCGGTGACCTATGACTTTTTTATGAATCCCATCCCCTCGCAAGCTTCAGGTTCAGGCTCAATTATTAGCCAACAAGGCCATATTTTGACCAATAGTCATGTGGTAAAAGATGCCAAACGTCTAATGGTCACGCTCTCCGATGGCAGTAAATGGGCGGCTAAGCTTGTGGGAGCAGATCCTGTTTCTGACCTTGCAGTCATTCAAATAAAGGCTCCCGCAAAAAAATTGACAGTCATTCCAATGGGTCATTCGGATCATTTACGTCCGGGGCAAAAGGTGCTGGCCATTGGGAATCCCTTTGGTTTGGAGCGAACGCTAACCACTGGGATTATCAGTGCCATTCGGAAACACATCAAAACAGATGCTTCTGAAATGGAAGAAGTGATTCAGATTGATGCTGCAATTAACCCTGGAAATTCAGGGGGGCCTTTGATTGATTCGGATGGGAAAATGATCGGAATCAATACGGCAATATTTACACCCTCCGGGGGCAGTGTGGGCATTGGTTTTGCCGTGCCGATCAATACCGCCCTCAATATCTTGAATGAGCTGATTGAAAAGGGATACGTTGCTTATCCTTGGCTGGGCATTGAAACGCAAATGCTCGTTCCTGATCTTGCAAACGCTTTGTCTTTGCCCGTGCAACATGGGGTCATGGTGGCACGAATTTCCAGGGGCGGGCCAGCCCACCGTGCGGGTATTCGTGGCGGCAGTCGACGGGTTGAAGTCGGGAATGCCATTTTTGTTGTTGGAGGCGATATCATTGTTGCCCTCAACGGAAAGCCCTTGAAGACAGGCGTGGAATTTCATGAGGTTTTAAAATCTAAAAAACCTGGTGATCAGATTGTGCTCACGCTCTGGCGCGGAAAAACAAAAAAAACAGTTTCGGTTCGACTGGGGGAACGTCCTCGATGAAGGGCCCTTGGGAATTTTTGAAGTTTTCTCATGCCGTGTTTTTTTGATTCGTTCTCAAAAATGCCGAAGGAAAGACCTCATAAATTACTTTAAGGATGGGACTTCAAGTCATTTAATTTTATCGAGATCTATCCTGAGCATTTGTTGACTTTGCCTATAAACTAACTATAATCAGAATAGAAGCTTCTTAATGAAGATATAATCGCATTGTCACGTCGTTCAACTTACTTTTAAGGCATATTGTCGAAGCTCGTTTTTCCCAAGGCCTCACTTGTGTCATTCGGGAAGAAACCTCTGGTGTCTCTGAGGTGTGAGTATAAAAGCATGCCCCAGGTTTCGTATCTTATATTGCACCTTACAATGATTGTCGCAGGGGCCTATTTCGTGGCCGATATGGCCAGTCTTGGCATTTCATCACATCTTGAATCCATGCTAGAAAAATCTTCGCAGGCTGCACCCACCGCTTCTTTTGTTGCGGGAGACAGTGTGATTCGTAGTTCTGGAAACTACAATATCATTGCAAAAAAGAATATATTTAACTCCACCCCCAAGTCGAGTCCCGTTGCACGCTCTGGTCTTGATCCGATTACGTCGAGAGCAGTTACTTCTCTCCCGCCACTTAATCTCACGCTTGTTGGCACAGCCTACCCTTTTGCGATCATCAAAGATCCCAAGGAAAAGAAGCAGAAGCTTTATCGAAAAGGGGATGTGATTGGGGCGGTTATTGGGAAAAATAATGGCAACAAACCCAAGCTGGTGAGTATTCAACGGAACAAGGTTGAGCTTTTGCGTGGTGGGCAAAAAGAGATACTGGAAGTCAAAGAAAAACCTGAAAAGAATAAAACGCCTGCCCGTCGGACCAGCGGTCGCGGAGGCTCTAGAAAACCCAAAAACCCAGACACCATTAAGCAGGTTTCTGATAACGCGTGGGTGCTTGATCGGCGGGAATTGGATGACTCCCTCAAAAATCTGCCTCAGCTTTTGACGAAGGCCCGTGTTATCCCGAGTTTTAAAGATGGAAAACCCGACGGTTTTCGGATTTTTGCGATTGCAAAGAATAGCCTCTACGATAAAATCGGGCTTCAAAATGGGGATATCCTTCACCGCATCAATAGCGTGGATGTGACGAGCCCGCAGAATTTTATGAAAGTGATTGAACAACTCAAGGACGAAAGCAATATTAGTGTGGACTTGATGCGTAACAACCAAAAAGAGACATTCAGTTATGAGATTCGATAGGACCTAATGCGTAGAAATTTACAAAGGCAAGGACTGTACTGGGTTGTTTTTGTGATCGTCCTGACATTGGCCTTTCCAGGGACTTCGGTGGGGCAAAAGGCCTCGGAAAAAAAAGTAGCGACAAAAGAAGTCACGCTTGATTTCAGTGAAGTGGATCTCCCTGTTTTGGTCAAACTCATCAGTGAGCTGACCGGTAAAAATTTTGTGATCGATGAAAAAGTCCGAGGCAAAATCTCCATCATTTCTCCGAGTAAAATCCCTGTGGATCGGGTTTATGAGGTCTTTCTTTCCGTATTGGAATTGAAAGGACTTACGGTCGTGGAAAGTGGATTGGTCTATTTGATCCGGCCTTTTGCCGAAGTGTCTCTGGATCGTGAGGTTTATGTCTATCGTCTTAAAAACATGAAGTCTGAAGAAATAGCAAAAGTTTTACGGGGTTTGGTTGCAAAACCTGCCGGGCGTGGTAAAAAGAAAAAAAACAACTCGAAAGGGCTACAGGGTCAAGTCCAGATACTCACCGATAAAGAGACAAATAGCCTTGTGATCACGGCAACAAAATCAGACTATGCCATTTTGACGGGTGTGATTGAAGAGCTGGATCAAAGGCGACGGCAGGTTTATGTTGAGGCGGTCGTGTTGGAGTTATCGGCGGATAAGTTTAGGGAGCTGGGCACGGAATTGGGTGCGGCCTTTGGTTATACCTCGGGCAATGATGCGACCGTGCTGGGTGGGTTTAACAGCACGCTTGATGTCTCAGGTCTCGGAGCGATTGCGGGGGTTGATGGCCTAAGTATCGGTGCGGTCAATATTGTTGCGGCACTCAGGGCCTTGAAATCTTCCTCTGACGTCAACGTATTATCGACCCCACAGATTTTGACGACCGACAAGCAGAAAGCAGAAATCGTCGTTGCGCAGAATGTCCCTTTTCCGGGAGCGCAAAGCCAAAGCGTGGGGGGCAATGTTCAAACGACCATTGAGCGAAAGGATGTCGGTATTATCTTGAGGCTCACGCCTGATGTGCTTGATGACAACCGTGTGCAGTTGGATGTCTACCAGGAGATTTCTTCTGTGGTGGCGACTGCGGTCACGGCGGGTGCCGAAAACCTGGGGCCGACGACGAATAAACGCTCGGCCAGTACGACCGTCATTGTTGCAAATGGGCAGACCGTTGTCATCGGTGGACTCATCAAGGATAACCTCATCGCAGTGGATCGAAAAATCCCTTTATTAGGAGATATTCCTCTGATCGGGTGGTTGTTTCGTTTTAAATCGAATCGCATTGAAAAAACCAATTTAATGATCTTTCTCACACCGCATATTGTACTCAATGACGAAGAGCTAGAGGCAATTCGAGCAAGAAAAATGCAAGGATCGGCACGTTTCATGGAAGAACATTTGTCCCACTTACGAGAGGAGGGCGAGGGAGCACTGTTTAGTGAAATGATTGATCTCCCTCAGTAAAACAAACTCTGATCAAGTTATGAATCGGTTTTTAAGGCCATTATGTCCCATTTCTGCGTCGCGAAAGCGTTTACTATTGGTGCTAGTTTTGAATCAAACGGGTTATTGCCCGTGATTTTTATCTCGAATCGACCAAAAGTTTCTCTTGAAACATCCAATCCAGACTTAATCAGAGGTTTCTAAGCCCGTTTTGTCACAGGTTTTTCACACCCCTTAGAGGTTACCTTGATACATCAGAAACGCCCCCTCATTGGCGAAATATTTATTGCGAAAGGTGCGATCACCGCGGAGCAGATTGTAGAAGCCCTCGAACTGCAAAAGGAAGAAGGCGGCTCGATTGGTGATATTTTGTTGCGTCTTAAACTCTTAAAAGAGGGGACTTTACTCGAAGCGCTTTCGGAACAGTGGAAACTGCCGTATCAGACTGAACTGGACATTAACGAAATCGACCCCGCACTGACTGAAAAAATTCCGCTTTCTTTTGCAAAACGTCATCAGTTTTTACCGATCAAACGTAAGGGTAAACGTATCGTTTGTGCGACAGCAAAACCCCTGAATTTACGTGCACTGGATGACTTTTTTATCCTGCTCAAAAGCCAGATGGATCTTGTGATTGTGCCTTCTGAAGAAATTATGCGTTGTATTCATCAGGTTTATGAGTTGGCAACGGACAGCCCGGAAGATGCGATTTCCGATTTTTCGGGGGATAATTTGAGTGTGTTGGCGGAGGAAATCGGCGAACCGGAAGACCTCTTGGATACAGATGATGAAGCGCCCATGATCTTATTGGTCAATTCCATCTTTTTTAAGGCCGTACAGCAACGGGCCTCCGATATTCACTTTGAGCCTTTTGAGCGCGAAGTGAAGGTGCGCTACCGTGTGGATGGCGTACTCTACAATGTCTTGACCTCGCCAAAACGTCTTCAGTCCGCCCTTATCTCCCGTGTTAAGATTATGGCAGGCATGAATATTGCCGAAAAACGTCTGCCTCAGGATGGCCGAATTAGCCTCAGAATTGGTGGGCGAGAGATTGACATCCGTGTTTCTGATATTCCCACAGCGCATGGCGAGCGTTTGGTTTTGCGGATTTTAGAAAAATCAAGTGAGTCACTGGATTTGACTCAGATCGGACTCTCAGACAAAGATTTAAAGTCCATGGAAAATCTAACTGATTTGGCCCACGGGATTATTCTGGTCACCGGGCCGACCGGGAGTGGGAAAACCACAACCCTTTATTCTGCTTTGAGTCGTATCAATTCTCCGGATAAAAATATCCTCACCATTGAAGACCCCATCGAATATCAGTTGCAGGGCATTGGACAAATTCAAGTCAATTCAAAAATAGGGCTCACCTTTGCGAGTGGTTTGCGTTCTATTTTACGTCAGGATCCCGATGTCATCATGATTGGAGAGATCAGAGACAGCGAAACCGCAACCATTGCCATTCAGGCCTCCCTTACCGGGCACTTGGTTTTTTCGACACTACACACCAATGACTCTGCGGGTGCGGTCACACGTTTACTGGATATGGGCATTGAGCCTTTCCTGGTCTCTTCTTCTGTTGTCGCGATGATTGCCCAGCGTTTGGTCCGAAGAATTTGCCAAGAGTGTCGTAAGTCCTATCAACCCAGCGCGGAAGAATATGAAAAAATGGGCTTACCACCGGATTCCAAACATTCATTTTTTAAAGGCCCTGGCTGTTCCGAGTGTTTGAATACGGGTTTTAAGGGACGTTCTGGTATTTATGAAATTTTATTGCTCGACGATGAAATTCGGAACATGATTCTTTCAAAGGCAGACTCGACACAGATTAAAGCGGCGGCACTTTCAAAGGGCATGAAGAGCTTACGAGAAGATGGGGCAAGACGGGTGATTGCCGGTTTGACGACGACGGAAGAAGTGCTCCGTGTGACCCAAGAAGAGAAGATTTAATTTATGGCCGTTTTTGAATACAAGGGTTTGGATCTGAGGGGAAAAAATATGGCGGGTGTGATTGATGCTGATAATCCGCGTCAGGCCCGTAGCAAACTCCGCCAGAGTGGCATTTTCCCGACCGAGGTGATCACGCCCAAAGCCGCTGCCGCGGTGCAGGCCCGCGAAGCCTTTTCTTTTGGGCAAAAAGTGAGTCTTTCAGAGACAGCGCTGATGACGCGTCAGATGGCAACGCTTGCAGGTGCGGGACTTTCTATTATGGAAGGTTTGGCCGCTTTGATAGAGCAAACGGAAAACAAGGCTTCTAAAAAGGTTTGGGTGGATGTCCGTGAGGGGGTTAAAGAAGGCAGTACCTTTGCAGATGCCTTAAGTCGTCACCCCAAGGTTTTTTCAGACCTTTATTGTCATATGGTGCGAGCGGGTGAGGCCAGTGGTGCCTTGGATAAAATTTTATTACGTCTCGCGGACTATCTCGAAAATCAGGTGCGTTTGCGTGGGAAGATTTTTTCCATGATGACCTATCCCATTTTAATGATGGTGGTCAGTGGCCTGATTCTCCTTTTTTTGGTCGCCTATGTTGTGCCGAAAGTGACTTCGATTTTTGATGATTTGAATCAAGCCCTGCCCTTACCCACAGTGATTCTTTTGTCCATAAGCGATTTTGTGATCGCTTATGGTTGGCTGCTTTTTCTGCTTTTGGCCTTAGGGTTCTTTTTTTTGAGGCGACATATTGCAACACCTGAAGGTCGAGAAAAATACGACCGGATTTCACTCAAAGTTCCGATTTTTGGCAAAGTGGTTAAAATGGTGGCGATTTCCCGTTTTACAAAGACCCTCGCCACCTTGTTGGCCAGTGGCGTACAATTGCTAAAGGCACTTGAAATTGTGCAGGAAGTCGTGGGCAATAAAGTATTGGAAGAGACCATTCGAGAAGCACGTGGCAATATCCGAGAAGGGGAGTCGATTGCCGATCCGCTTAAACGCAGTGGCCTTTTTCCGCCCTTGGTGACGCATATGATTAGTATCGGTGAAAAAAGTGGTGAGTTAGAAACCATGCTTCAAAAGGTATCAGAAGCCTACGATAACGAAGTGGAGACGAGTGTGACCGGCATGACTTCGCTCTTAGGTCCTCTCATGATTTTGGGGATGGGGTTTGCGATTCTTTTTATTGTGTTAGCCATCTTGCTGCCGATTTTTGAAGTGAGCCAGATGGTCGGCTAGGGTATTTTTAAGCGAGGGCTCCAATCGGGATAAATTTGAGGAAAGTGATGAGATCAGCAAATAGGAAAAATCTAAAAAAACGACATTTGCGCGAGCGCGGTTTTACTTTGATTGAAATCATGGTGGTTGTGACCATTTTGGCGATTTTGATCGCGCTTGTTGCGCCAAAGATGGTGGGGCGTACCGACCAGGCCCGACGAGTTTCAACCAAGGCGCAAATTAAAAATATCGAGGGCGCGCTTCAGCTGTATAAGCTCGATAACGGGGTTTATCCCAGTACAGAGCAGGGATTACAAGCCCTCGTGGATGTGCCAACCGTCGGTGCGATTCCGAAACATTGGAAGGAGGGCGGATATTTATCCAAGATACCGGATGATGCCTGGGATAATCCTTACGTCTATCTAAGTCCGGGGTCAAACGGTGTTTATGACCTCGTTTCTTATGGGACAGACAATGAACCTGGCGGAGAAGGGGACAATGCCGATCTCGAAAGCTGGAATCTCAACTAATCCGCATCGGCATGACGCAGGCTTTACCCTGTTAGAGCTGATGGTTATCGTGAGTATTTTAGGCATTACCGCACTGATGGTCTTCCCAAAACTCTCTGCTTTTGGGGTAAATTCAGGAAAGGCTGCGACACGTCATCTTTCGCGTTTGATCCAGCATTTGGCTCAGGAATCGCTTGCAACAAAAAATTATTATCGACTCTATTACGATTTTGAAGAAGAGGCTTATTCGGTCAAAATCCTACAAGGTCGGGAATTTGTCCCCGTTTCTGGTGATTTGATTGCAGGTCGTAAGTTGCCGGATGGTCTTGTTTTTGAGGATGTTGTGACCTTTCGTCACGGCAAGGTGCAGGACGGTGAAGCCTATACCGAGTTTTTTCCCTTGGGTGTTGAAAAAACAACCATCCACCTCAAAGAGGAGGGGGGCACGGTCTGGACACTCATCGTCAACAGCCTCACCGGACGCGTCAAGATCTTTGATTCCTACATCGAAAAAATAGAACGGGCAGGGCTGTAACTTGAACTTAGGTTTAAAAAGAGACCATTTTTGCCATTTGGACACTGCAAATGGCAAAAATGGGTTTACGCTGATTGAGGTCATGATCGCTTTGTCCATTTTATCCATTGCCTTAGTTGTTCTACTCGGACTTCGGAATCAAGGCATTACGCTCGCGGCGCGAAGTCGTCATATTATTGAGGCCACTTTGCTTGCACGACAAAAAGTAACAGAGGTTTCTGCGGAGGGTTTTCCTGAGTTAGGCGAAAAAAAGGGCGATTTTGGTACAGATTTTCCGCAATACACTTGGCGTCAGGATGTGGTGCAAACGCCCTTTAATGTCGTGCGGGAGATTATGTTGGAAGTGTTTTGGCAGGAGAACAATCGAGAGGTTTCCCTGGCGGTGACCACCTACCTTTTTGATCGTGGGACAAAAGCCAGAAGTTTAGCGCCCATTTCAGAGTCATAGTCCGGTGGTAGAAGGAAAAAATTCATCTCATTCAAGTCCTTTGGGGCAAGCGGGTTTTACGCTTTTGGAGCTGATGATCTCCTTGGGCATTGTCGCGATTATTTTTGTTGTGATTTATGGCACGTTTAGCAATGTACATCAGGGCACTCAGCAAATGGAGGCCGATGCTGAGCGCTATCGAATGACGCGCATGAGTCTTTATTATATTGCCAATGACTTGAGCATGTTTTTTGTGTCACAAGACCCAGAGGGGAACAACGCGAAAAAGACGATGGTTTTTAACGGAAAAAACAGTGAGCGTTTACAGGGGAATGAAACTTTTCCGAACGATGCGATTGAATTCAGTACCGTTTCGCACCGCCGTATCGGCGATGTCCCCGCCTCCGAGCAGTTGGTGATGCGCTATGCCCTTGAAAACCGATATTTGATTCAAGAGACACGGTTTTCTAATGGCAGTATTTTGGTCAATGAGCTTGCGGGGCCTATTGAGGGTTTGAGTTTTCGTTACTTGCCAAAAAACAGCGCTGAATGGGTCGAGACCTGGGAGACCCTTGGCGCAAATCCCAAAGCGCCGACTGTTGTAGAGATTGAGTTTATTCTTAAAGTGGAGGGTCATCCTCCGCGTCGTTTCAAAACGTGGGTGGATCTGCCCATGGGACTCTGAGTGTTGATGAAAATTCAAAAAGAAAAATTTGTTCGTTTTTTACTTTACAGTGTCTTTGCTTTACTGGCCTTTGTCTTTTTTTTATGGTTAACTTTTCCTTTTGATCTTGCCGAAAAACAAGCATTGCGTCTCTTGACGTCTGAAACGGGTTGTGTCGTGACCGTAGCGCAAAGTACCTACGCGCTGCCTGTAAAGATCCGTACGCGGGGTTTGACGGGGCGTTGTCCTAAGCAGCGTTTGGGTTTGCGGGGGCGAGGAGATATTACATTCCAATTGAAATCGCTGGATATGGATCTTGCGCTTTTGCCGCTTTTGTTTGAAAAAACACTTGAGGTTGATTTTTTAATCGGCTCGGCGTTTGGCAATATTCCAGGGCATTTGCGTCTGAAAGAGGAAGCAGAAGCGCTTGCCGTCTCGCTTTGGACCGAAGGGGCTCAACTGATGTTTGAAGAGGAGGGTTTCTCTGCCCTGATTTCGATTCAGGGCGAAGGTGCTTGGCAAAACCAGGATGTTATGAAAGGTTCGGGAAAGCTTCTTTTAGGAATCAAAAAAGGACGATTTAAGTCTTTTGGCGGCTTTGAGCTTCCGATTGGAGAAATAAGCTTTTCACAAATAGATGCACAGGCTTTTTGGAAAGACGGACGTGTTGTTCTTGAAGCTTTTTCAGCCAAGGGTGAAATGGCCGATTTAAGGAGTGAAAGTGGCGTGGTCTTGCTTCGAAATCCCCCGGAAAATAGCATGATAACCCTCTCTTTATTTGCTAGCCCAAAGGGATCTTTACAAGAAATGGCGGAACTCTTTGTGAAAGGCTACACGGCCAATAGTCCTTTGAAAATTCGAATCAATGGCCCAATCCGAGCACCACAGGTTTCTGTGAATGGAAAGGCGGTCCCTCTTGGACTGTAGACGCAGCTTGTAATGAGACAGACGATTCTAGGTTTAGATATTGGTAGCGCTTCTGTAAAGGGCGTGCGGATGACGCGAAATTTTCGTGGGGTGCGGCTCTTGGATGTTTTTGAAGCGCCGGTGGTGATGTCTGAAACAGAGCCGCCAGAACAAGGTCTTTTAGATTCAGCTCAGATGGCCGCGCTTTCAGAACTTGTTGAGCAGGGCCAGATTAAAAAAGGGGACTTGATCGCCCTTTCGATTCCCGGAGATTTTATTTCCACGCGGGAGTTGACCTTGCCCTTTAGCGATCTCAAAAAGATCGAGCAAATTACCCCCTATGAAGTTGAAAGCGAGCTGCCTTTTGATTTAGAAGCATTGACGATTGATTATACCTTCCTTCAAAAACCCTTACGTCAAAGCGCTGATGATCTCGGGAGAGAGGCCTCAAAAAAAGAAACGCACCTGCTTGTTTCTGCCATTCAGAATACGCTGATCAGAGCCTATTTGCAGGATCTTTCGGAGCTTGGCATTGACCCCGCCTGGGTGGGTGAAAACCCACTTTCTCTTGTGGCCTACGCCCGTTATTTTCTGGGACTCAAAAAAGGCAGCGAGACCGAAACCTTCCTTGTTGATGTGGGAGCCACTCGTACCGTGCTTTGTCATCTTCGTGGGACAAGCCTCAATTGGGTCCGCACCATCCCTTTGGGTGGAGACGATATTACGCGAACTATGATGGCATTTTCGGGTCTGACTTGGGAAGCTGCGGAAGCTCGAAAAACCGAGATTGATCTCTCCATGGATGATCCGACCAATGAGCAGGAGATCATCGAACTGGAGGCCCTTGAGAAGGGCCTTTCCGCCTTAAGCTTGGAGATTGAGAAGAGCATTCGTATTTTTTCTCCCGAAAGTAAACAGGATGTGCCGCAGGGTTTGCAGGACGAGGCCCAAGGTCCGGTTCGGCGGGTTTTCCACTTGTGTGGTGGAGGCAGTGAGATCAAGGGTTTTGAGCGTCAACTGGCAAACAACCTTGAAATGGAGGCCATCGGTGTTAATTTCGAAAAAGGAGGTCTGGCCGCCGGCATTGCCGGGATTGATCGGGTTCCTGAAGAAGAAATTGCTCCGGTATATGCGCAGGCTTTTGGGCTGGCCCTGCAAGAAAGCGAGGGGCCACCCATTAATTTTCGGCGGGGTGAATTTGTCTTTGGCAAAGAGACCATTGCACGTCGACACCGTTTTGTCAGCTTGACGATGATTGTTTTTTTTCTACTGGGATTGATGGGCGCAGACCTTTATTTACATTATCAAAAAAAGGAAAATCGTTATCAGAATTTGAAAAGTGAGGTCAGGATGGCCTTTACTGAAATTTTCCCCAATGTTAAAAATGTGGTGAATGAATTGGCTCAAACCCGAACGGCCATCAGTGAACGTCAAAAGACCGGGGCTTTTTTAGGGCTCAATGAGCGGAGTCCACTCCAGGTTTTGAGCGATATTACGCTGGCGATCCCTGAAACGATTACGATTGATGTCTTCAATTTGATGATTGATGACGGGAGTGTGCGTATTCAGGCCCAGACCGACTCCTTTGAGTCGGTGGATCGTATTCGAAGTGCCTTGCTTGCGACAAACCAATTTAAACAGGTCGAGATGAGTGACGCGAAGGTTGCCGCTAACAAGGCACATGTGCGGTTTCGGATTAAGATGGCCGTACGAGATGCGGCGGAATAAGTGAAAAGCTTTGGGCATCATTTGCGGAACATAAGGACATAAAAAACAATGGAAAAAAGCGGATTTTTGAGGCGAATCGATCAGTTTTTGATTCGTCTTTCCACACGGGAAAAATGGATGTTGGGCGGTGGCGGTTTTATCGCAAGTTTTCTTATTATTTTCTTTTTTCTGGTTGATCCAACGCTGGAACGTATGAGGCAGTTGGATAGCTTGATCCCTCGGAAGGAACGCGACTTGAGTGAACTCATAGACTTAAAGCAGTCGTTTCAGGGCGTCTCGAAAGAAATTGACGCCATTGTGCATGCGCTTCCAGAAGAAAGCAGCTTTTCAGCTCTCTCCTTTCTTGAAGAACACGCGGCAAAAAATCGGATCAAAGGCAATATCGCTTTTATCCGGCCACTGGCCGCACAGGAACACCTGTCGCGATACCGAGAGGTTCCAGTCGAAGTCAAAGTCGAAAAAGTTCGACTGTCTGAAATCATCCCTTTCCTGGCTGCACTTGAAAACAGCAAGAATCGTTTGCGGATTAAGCGGCTCTCTATGAAAACACGGTTTTCGAATCCAGATTTGATGGATGTTACCTTCCTGGTCCTTTCTTATGAAAAGGTTGCTTCCTAAACATCCCGGCACAGGCTTGCGAAACCAAAACGGTTTTGCACTGCTTTTGAGTCTTTTGATCGTTGTGCTCTTGGTGATCATTATTTTTGAGGCTGATTATCAGATTCGGGCCGATCTGCGTGCTGCGGGTAATTTTAGAGATGATTTAAAGGCCGAATATCTTGCCCGTTCCGGGATTTCTGCGGGTGAAGCCCTGCTCAAAGACGATGCAAAAAATAGCGCAGCTTATGATGGTGTGGATGAGTTCTGGGCCGCAGCCATTCCAGAATATCCCCTGGGGGATGGTCTATTGAGTGGATTTATCGTAGACGAAGAACGCAAGATCAATATCAATAAGTTGGTCAATCAGAGTACGGGCAAGGTGATTCAAAAAAGGCAAGACCAGCTCATGCGCTTGTTTGAGCTCCTAGAGATCAATCCTGATTTGACGGATGCGATTGTGGATTGG
>UOGF01000094.1_pt1 | contig 32891 bp, 26 predicted proteins | sample 1989081 | NCBI WGS metagenome assembly UOGF01 (sample SAMEA4712195, study PRJEB27164) | hydrothermal vent metagenome | biome: marine basaltic hydrothermal vent biome; feature: marine hydrothermal vent; material: mineral | place: Pacific Ocean | collected 2011-06-14/2011-07-23 | depth 1719 m
ATTTGATACAAAATATATGATAACCGTACCGGAGAATATGTGGACACCAGCACCGAATACTACTGACAAGTCCAGCTTTTAATCAGCGTTCTGCCTTTGGTGGCAGAAGAAAAATGCTTTGCCCTCAAAGGCGGTACGGCCATTAACCTGTTTATCCGTGATTTACCTCGCTTATCAGTTGATATTGATTTGGTGTATTTACCAATGAAAATCCGTTTTCAAGTCCAAAGGCTTTGTTTTTCTCATGCCGCTATAGCGTGATATTTCTTCCTTGAGTTGTGCAATTTCAAGCACCTGTTGTTGCTTATTCTGTTTGAGCTTTTGCCGTTCCTCCATATGGCGGAAGATCAGAGTATCTTTTGTCTTTCGATCACGTTGATAGCCAGCAAAGTTTCACGCTCGTTCTGGCGTTTAACGTGGGCATATTTACCCGAGAAGGATGCCTCCCGATAAGCTTTAGGATGTTATTTTAGATAGGTATCCCATTCTTCCAATGTGTCCGGAAGGAGGTTTAAACTCTCCTTCCAAGCACACCAAACCATCCTCCAAAATCCCGTGACAATTTTTACACTTGACCTACACGCCCTTTTATAAGGCGCTGCCTCAAGGCACTTTCATTCCATCTTGCTCTCACAATTAACAAGATTGGCCGCTCGATATACATTTGCATCAAACTTGCAATCGTAATCGAGACCAGGGTCGGCACAACAATGATAGAGATGGAATTGGCCAAATGATTTGCTTCTAGTTTTTGGATGACAACGTAACCGATATTCTGGTGGATCAAATACAGACTGTATGAAATAGACCCTAAAAAAATCAATGGCTTGACCGCCAACGCTGTAAGACGCCCCTGCACAAAAAGAAAAAAAATTGCAAAATATATCGCGATCAAGATCACAACTTTCCCATGTAAATAGTATTCTGCAAACAAGGCCAACAATAAAATAAAATAATGAAAAACCTGCTTCGAATGCATGATTTTGTAGTACATCATCCCTGCAATGAAAAGATGTCCGTATTTGAGTAATAACATGAGTTCGATGCGTCCTGGAATATGGACATCGCGATGAAGTTCCAAATATTGTGAAAAAATAATACCGCACAACCATAGAAATGAAATAAGCTCAATGCGCTTTATCTGTTTGATCAAAAACAACACGAACAGGATAAGATAAAAAGATAACTCCACCGCCAGGGTCCAATACACCCCATCGACATTGCTGACCTTAAACCATTTTTGAAACATGGTGAGATTGATGATCGCCGACTGAAGATCAACCGCTCTCCCCGGCAATGAAAAGAAACTGACAACAGTAAAAGTCAGTGCGACGCTAAACCAATACGCAGGATAAAGTCGAGAAAGCCGGGATACAATAAAATCAGCGGCATGCACTGTTTTATCCAGGGTCAGAAAAATAACAAAGCCACTCACCATAAAAAAAAGCTGAACACCGTGTTGCCCAAGATCAAAACGAAAGGCAGGATCAACCGCATAATCATAGATTTCACCATATCGGCTGGTGTAGTGGTACAAAACAACCAACAAAGCAGCGATACCCCTGATTGCATCTAATTCAAAATATCTTTGTTTCATTTAGGATGTGAGCCGAGGAGCCTGCGGACTTAGGGAAACAAACCGCGGGCGAGTTTGGCTTCAGTGATTTTTCGGACGGAGAGCATTAAAGCAGCTAGGCGCATGTCGACTTTTTCGGACAAGGCGACACGGAGTACATTTTGAAAAGCAAGCGTGACGATATCATGTAATCTTTCATTGATTTCCACTTCTTTCCAAAAAAAATTTTGCAAACCCTGAACCCATTCAAAATATGAAACGGTCACGCCACCTGCATTGGCAAGCACATCGGGAATAAGGAAGAGTCCTTTGTCTTGTAATATTTTATCGGCCTCAAGTGTCGTCGGCCCATTCGCGGCCTCAGCCAATATTTTACAGGAAATACGCTCAGCATTTTCACAGGTAATTTGCTCGGAAAGGGCTGCTGGCACCAAAACATCACAGCTTAATTCCAATAAATCAGCGTTACTGATTTCATCTCCATCAGGAAACCCCTTCACATATTCGTGTTTTTCAATGTATTGTTTCAGCATTGGAATATTGAGTCCATTTGCATTATAAAGACCCGACTTTATATCGCTCACGGCAAGGACGCAACACCCTTTTTCGTAAAGAATTCGCGCCGTATGATAACCCACATTTCCAAAACCCTGAATCACAATCTTGCAACCTTCGACTTGCATCTTCAGATGCTGGATCGCTTCAAGGATACAATACACAACACCCCGACCCGTGGCTTCGGTGCGGCCCAAAGACCCCCCAATATTGATGGGTTTTCCGGTCACAATGCCCGGGATGGAATATCCTTTCAGTTGACTGTAGGTATCCATCATCCAAGCCATGATTTGTTCATTCGTACCGATATCGGGTGCGGGCACATCCATCTCTGGCCCAATAAATTGAACGATTTCTGCGGTATACCTTCGTGTCAAACGCTGTAGCTCATTGCGCGTAAGCGCGTGCGGGTCGCAACGAACACCTCCCTTCGCTCCACCAAAAGGCAATCCCATGAGCGCACATTTCCAGGTCATCCACATGGCCAAGGCAGACACTTCTCCAAGCGTCACATCCGGATGAAAACGGATCCCCCCCTTTGATGGACCTAAGGTCGTATCATGATGCACACGGTAGCCATGAAAAACCTCGACAGAGCTATCGTCCATGCGGATGGGGATGTTGACCATAATGGCGCGTTTTGGCGCAATAAACCGCTTACGTAAGTTGGGATCAAGATCCAGCCTGTCTGCCGCTTGTTCAAATTGCGCCAAGGCCATTTCGTAAATTGGAGTATGATACTCGGGTTTGTTACGGTGTTCTTTGTGATGGATGCTCATGAAGGAGACCCCATATTTGCACGCTTATCTCCTTCGATAAACAATGAGAGAAAGACCTCCGGTGTATTTCATATTTTAGGAATTGCTATTTGGAAAAAAAACGCGGTAGATCTCGTACCGCAATCATGCCGATCAAATCGCGAATAGAAAGCACACCCACGATTTTTCCGTCTTCACTCACACCCAAATGACGGATACCCTTCGACTCCATCAGTTCAGTCGCCACATGCACAGAAGCATTGATATCAACATCAACAATCGGCGTATTCATAATAACACCAACAGGAATTTCAGCCGCATCTAGATGATAGCCAATGACCTTACGAACCAAGTCGGCTTCGGTCACAATTCCAGTGTAGATGTCCTTGTCCGTCACGACCAAGGATCCGATCTTACTCTTCGCCATTTGCCATGCAGCTTCTCGCGCAGGACAGGACGCATCAATGGTCTGAATGTTACGATGTGTCAATACCGTAAGGGGTTTAATGACATCACCCATTTCACTCATCGGCCCCGCCGCAGTGGAAAGAAAACAATGCACAATATCTCGGACAGAAATCATGCCGACCACCTTGCCTTTTTCAGAAATCGCCAGATGACGAATTTCATTAAAATACATGAGGTGATTAGCATCCATCACAGATTTTTCAATGTCGATCTCAATCAGAGGTGATCCCATCACCTGAGTGACCGGGCTCTCAAAAGATAAATCTTTTGTAAAGACTTTACGGACAAGATCACTGTCCGTCACAACACCCACATATTCTCCTGCTTCCTCAACAAAAACAGACCCAATTTTTTTCTCGCGCATCAGCTGGGCTGCATCGGTAATGCTCGCTGTGGAAACAATCTTAATAATTTCCCGATGAATTAAATCACTCAGGGTCATAGCTGCCTCGCAATCAGGGTTTTCTTCTTATAAAAGCCCCTAAAATAATATCCAAATTATTGATCTCTGTCAATTGAGATCTCAGACCTTATTCCCTTAGATGGCATTGACTTTTTCGGCATAATTCGGTAGATTTAGGCGAATAAATTACGTTCATGATCATGATTTTTTGGGATTAAATCTCCCCCTTCACTAATAAGGAGGTCAGATGGACAGACCTTGGTTAGCGTGTTATGAACCGAACGTCCCTGAATCCATCCCGTATCCAAATGTTCCGCTTTATCAATTATTGAATGACGCTGTATCCCGTTTCCCACAAAAAGATGCCCTTTCTTTTTTCGGAAAACGCACGACTTACAAAGCCCTTGACCTCCAGATAAACCGCTTTGCAAATGCCTTAAAAGGACTGGGCGTCAAAAAAGGGGATCGTGTTGCAGTCATGCTGCCAAATGTCCCACAGTGCGTCATTGCTTATTATGGGGCTCTAAAACTTGGGGCCCTTGTTGTCATGACCAACCCGCTCTATGTGGATCGAGAAATACAAGTTCAAATGGCTGATTCTGGTGCGGAAACCATTATCGCGCTGGATTTTTTTTATCCCCGTATTGCATCCGTTTTAAAAAAAACGCCTCTAAAAAATATTATTTTAACCTCAATTCGAGAAGCACTGCCGCCTCTACTCTCCCTGCTCTATCCCATCAAAGCAAAAAAAGAAGGGCAATGGATCAAAGTCCCCAACAAACCACCCGTTTATAACATGACACAACTCATTAAGGCTGCGACCGACGATGCACCGCATGCCGCCGTCGCATCAAGCGATCTGGCCCTACTTCAATACACGGGCGGGACAACGGGAACCCCCAAAGGGGTCATGCTGAGTCACAGCAATCTGGTTGCCAATACACTGCAGTGCCGTTACTGGATGACCAGTCTGGTCGAAGGAGAAGAAATCTTTCTGGCAGTCGTCCCATTTTTCCATGTCTATGGGATGTCTACTTGTATGAATCTCTCCATTTATTTGGGATCAACACTTGTTTTGCAGCCACGTTTTGTCACAAAGGATGTCTTAAAAGCCATCAAAAAAACGAAAGCAACACTCTTTATGGGCATCCAAGCCATGTATGTTGCCATTAACAACTTTCCAAATGTTCAGGATTATGACCTCTCTTCAATCAAAACCTGCATTTCTGGAGCAGGACCACTTCATGTGGAAGTCCAGCGCAAATTTGAAGCCATTACGAGAGGAAAATTAGTAGAAGGCTATGGACTCTCCGAAGCCTCACCGGTCACACATTGTTCACCGATTACTGGCAAAAGGAAACCCGGCAGTATTGGGCTGGCCTTCCCCGACACACTCGCAAAAATCGTGGATGAAGAAACGGGGAAAAAATCGCTCGGAATCGGGGAAATTGGGGAACTCATCGTCAAAGGCCCACAAGTCATGCAGGGCTATTGGAACAAAAAAAATGAAACAGCCGATACCCTCCGAGACGGCTGGCTTTACACCGGCGACATGGCAAAGATGGATGAAGAAGGATATTTTTTTATCGTCGATCGCAAAAAAGACATGATCAAAACAAAAGGTGAAAATGTTTATCCACGCGACGTAGAGGAGGTTCTTTTTGAACACCCAAAAGTCCTGGATGCGGTCGTCGTCGGTCTGCCCGATCATTTTGCGGGTGAAATCATCAAAGCCTATATTGTACTGAAAGAGGGGGAGTCTACGACAGAGGACGAAATGATTGCGTTTTGCACGGAAAGGCTCGCTAAATTTAAAGTCCCCAAACAAGTAGAGTTTCGGAAAGAGCTGCCAAAAACAATCATAGGAAAAATCCTAAGACGCGTCTTGCTTGATGAAGAAATGAAAAAAACGAAAGGAACTTCATGAAGGACATCGCCATCATTGAAGGTTTACGCACACCCATCGGAAACTTAGGTGGCGCGCTCAAAGAAATCACCAATCAAAAGATGGGCGAAACCATCGTCCGCGAATTGCTCAAACGTTCTGAAATTGATCCGGCCCTCATCGAAGAAGTGATTTTTGGCTGTGTCGGTCAATACAGCGACGCCACGAATCTCTCCCGTGTCATCGCCCTCATGGCCGGTCTCCCCATCACCACACCAGCTTATACCGTCGCGCGGAACTGCGCCTCCGGCATGCAAGCCGTCGTCAACGCCTGTCAAAATATCATCTGCGAAGATGCCGATGTTCAAGTGGCAGGGGGGGTCGAAAACATGAGCCTCGCACCCTTTGTTTCAAGAGACATGCGTTTTGGTCAACGCCTCAAACATTCGCAAATGATTGATACGATTTGGGAAGGACTCACCGACGGCTTTTGTGGTCAAATCATGGGCAATACTGCAGAAAATCTCGCGGAAGAATTTAAAATTTCGCGACAGGAACAAGATCAATACGCCGTCGAAAGCCACAAACGCGCCTTCCGTGCCACACGTGAAGGAAAATTCCGCGATGAGATTCTGCCCATTTCCATCCCGAAAAGAGTCGCCGGAAAAGAGGTCACACCCGAAATATTTGCACAAGACGAAGGCCCCAACATCGCCCTCACAGAGCAAATGCTGGGCCTTTATCCCACTATTTTTAAAGAAGGTGGAAGTGTCACACCGGGAAATGCCTGTCCCATCAGCGATGGCGCAGCAGCACTTGTCATCATGTCCGGCGAAAAAGCAACAGAACTCGGTAAAGAACCACTCGGATATGTCCGCAGCTACGCGTCTGTGGGTGTCGAACCCTCCCGCATGGGGATTGGCCCTGCAATCGCCATCCCGGCGGCCCTCAAAAAAGCCAAACTCTCGCTATCCGACATAGAGTTGATTGAAGTGAACGAGGCCTTCGCCGTGCAATACCTCGCCGTCGAACGAGAACTCAAACTCAAACGAGACATTACCAATGTCAATGGCGGTGCGATTGCGCTCGGACACCCCGTCGGCATGAGCGGCACCCGTCTCATTATTACACTCCTCAAAGAAATGAAACGTCGTAATCTTTCACTCGGTGTCGCCTCACTGTGTGTCGGCGGTGGACTGGGATCTGCCATGGTACTTGAAAGAAAATAGGGAGGCCAAGCATGTATATTTACAAAGCAGCAGTCATCGGTGCAGGAACCATGGGCGCGGGCATCGCGCAAGTCATCACCTATTCAGGTCTTCCCGTCATTTTACGAGATGTCACACAAGAAGCCGTGGACAAAGGATTGGCAACCGTTCGAAAAATCTATCAGGGACGGGTCGATAAAGGGAAAATGACGGCGACTGAATTAGAACAAAAAATGGCCCTCGTGAGTGGCGCGACGGACGATACGGGTTTTTCTGATGTGGATATCGTGATTGAAGCAATTTATGAAGACCTCGAAGCCAAACAAAAACTTTTTCAAACACTGGAAAAAGTTTGCCCTGAAGGATGTATCTTCGCCAGCAATACCTCCTCCTTGCCTATTTCGGCCATTGCCTCAGCCACCCAAAAGCCCGAAAAAGTCATCGGAATGCATTTTTTTAATCCCGCACCGGTCATGAAATTGGTCGAAGTCGTACCGGGTCTTGGCACTTCTGAAGAAACCATTGATGACATCGTGCTCTTTTCAGAAAGTTTAAGAAAAATTCCGATTCGTGTACAAGAATGCGCCGGTTTTCTGGTCAATCGTCTGCTCATGCCCTATCTCAACGAAGCCGCCATTGCACTTCAAGAAGGGGCCGCCTCCGCAAAAGAAATTGATGCAGCCTTGGTTAAGCTCGGCATGCCCATGGGGCCACTCACCCTTTTTGATATGGTCGGGATTGATGTCTCCGTCAAAGTCGCCGACATCCTGCACGATGCTTATGGGACACGTGCGACGGCTGCCCGTATCCTGCGTGAACTCGATCAGGCTGATCGGCACGGTTTAAAAAATGGGGCTGGTTTTTACGATTATGCCGACGAAAAAAAAGGGGACCTCGAAAGTCTCATCCAAAAAATTCAGGCTGAAGGCACCACAAAAACCGAATTTTCGAGCAATCGCATCATCATGCCGATGATCAATGAAGCCGTCATCTCACTACAAGAAGGCGTGGCCTCTGCAAAAGACATCGACATCGCAATGATGGCAGGCACGGGGTTTCCACAGGATAAAGGAGGGCCTTTGCATTATGCCGATCAAATTGGCGTTGACGTCGTTTTATCCGAATTAGAATCCTTGTGCGAAAAACTCGGAGATCGTTTCTGGCCCGCCCCCATGCTCAAACGCATGGTGCAGGGAGGGTATCTGGGGAAAAAATCGGGAAAAGGCTTTTTCCAATATTAACCACAATATTACGGAGGAGAGACGATTGGCAGACCCACTCGTAAGTTATACGGAAGATGGCCCCATTGCAATTGTCACCATTAGTAACCCGCCCAAAAATGTGCTGACCATTCCCTTAATCGAAGCCTTTGAAACAGTCGTTGAGGATCTTGCAAAAAAAGATAAGATCAAAGCCATCGTCATCACAGGTTCTGGCCCGATTTTTATTGCAGGTGCGGATATCAAAGTCATCGCATCGATCAAATCACCTGAAGCGGGCGAAGCCCTCGCTAAACGCGGACAAGCTCTTTTTAACAAAATCGAACAAATGCAGAAAGTGGTCATTGCCGCAATCAACGGATATTGTTTGGGCGGCGGCATGGAACTCGCGATGGCCTGCCACCTGCGTGTCTTGGGAGATCGTGTACGCATGGGACAGCCCGAAATCAATTTGGGCATCATCCCCGGTTTTGGCGGGACACAACGTCTACCCAGAATCGTGGGACAAGCCAAGGCCATTGAGCTGATTTTAAGCGGCGACATGATCAATGCCGAAGAAGCAAAACGCATCGGACTTGCAAACAAGGTGGTACCGGAAGGGGAAGTCTTAAAACAGGCTTTAGGTCTCGCAAAAAAAATCGCATCAAAAAGCCGATGTGCGATTGAAGCCATTATGAAAGCCATCGAAGAAGGCATGAACGAGCCACTCTCCATCGGTTTAAGCCGTGAAGCCGAGTTGTTTGGAAAAATCTGCCAAACGGAAGATATGCGGGAAGGCATTACAGCCTTCCTCGAAAAACGTCAACCCAAGTTCCAAGACAAATAAAATATACCCCACCCTAAGCCTCCCCCGCTTTGCAAGGGAGGGAACATTTGCTCCCTTCTCCTGTTTCACGGGGGAAGGGCTGGGGATGGGGGCCAACAATATAGACAAGAGGGAGAGGCGATGGACTTTATTTTCACCGAAGAACAAACGATGCTCCGGGACATGGTTCGCAAATTTGTTGACCAGGAGATTAAACCGCTCGCCCAGCAAATTGATAAGGAACACAATGTCGCACTGGTTCAAGGCATTCTCAAGAAAGCCGCACCACTCGGATTATTAGGCATCCCCTTTCCCGAAAAATACGGCGGCTCAAACATGGGAGAGCTGGGGTATGCCATTCTACTTGAGGAGCTTTCACGTGGATGCGCATCCACCAGCGTGACCATCGGCGCACACATCGGTCTTGCGGGCACTTCTATCCTGATTGGGGGGGATGAAGCCCAAAAAGAAAAGTACCTCAAACCGCTGGCCCTGGGCGAAAAAATTGGGGCCTATGCCCTCACTGAGCCGGGCGCAGGTTCAGATGCCGCAAGTCTTCAGCTCGCAGCCAAAGCAGAGGGGAATGATTATATCTTAAACGGCACAAAACTTTGGATTACCAACGGAGATATTGCAGATACCATCGTGGTTTATGGTCTGAGTGATGCAAAGCTCAAAGCCAGAGGCGGGATTACGGCGTTTATCGTTGAAGCAGATACACCCGGTTTTTCCGCCAATCGCATCGAAGATAAAATGGGCCTAAGAGGTTCCGCCACAGCAGAGCTTGTTTTTCAGGATGTGCGTGTCCCTAAAGAGAATGTGCTCGGACAAGTCGGCATGGGTTTTGTGATCGCCATGCAAACCCTGGACGAATCGCGTCTCTCATTGGCAGCCGCCTGTATCGGCGCAGCAAAAGAAGTCTTGGGCATGTCCGTTGATTTTTCAAAAAAACGCATCGCTTTTAAACAACCCATCGCCCAATTTCAGGCCATTCAATTTATGATCGCGGATATGACCGCTGAGATTTTCCAAATGGAATCCATCGTCTACCGCACCGCCTGGATGTATGATCAAGGCACAAAAATTCCGAGGGAAGGGGCGATTTGCAAACTGTTTTGCTCGGAGGCCTTAGATCGCATTGTAGATAAAGCCGTCCAAATTCACGGCGGAAATGGCTTTATGGGAGAACATCCCGTCGAGCGCTTTTACCGCGACTCACGTGTCAATCGAATTTTTGAAGGCACCAGTGAAATCCAACGCATGGTCATCGCCGAGGATGTGCTGAAAAAAGGGAGCTATTGATGAATATCGCCGTCTGTATCAAACAAGTGCCCGCGACAGAATCCAAAATAAGACCCTCAGCCGATGGCAAAGATATCGACCGTACGGGACTCTCTTTTGTCGTCAATCCCTACGATGAATTTGGTCTCGAAGAAGCCCTTAAAATTAAAGAACAAGTGGGGAAAGGAACAGTCACCGTCATTAGCATTGGGGAAGACAAAACCATCGAAGCCCTACGCACTTGTCTGGCCGTGGGTGCCGACCAAGCCATTCATATTAAAGATCCGGCCTTGAGTGGCAGTGACACCCATGCCATTGCCCTTGTATTAACCGCAGCACTTCAAAAAGAAAACTACGACATTATTTTTTTTGGAAAACAGGCCATTGACAACGACAGCGGTGCAGTGGGCATCCACGTCGCAGAGTTGATGAATTTGCCCCACGTCGCCGTCATCAATAAACTTGAAGTATCACCCGATGACAAAAAAGCCGTCGCCCATCGACAGATTGAAGGCGGCACAGAAGTCATCAACATCGACTTGCCTGCAATCTTTACCTGTCAAAAAGAGCTCAACGTACCCCGTTATGCATCGCTTCCCGGTATTATGAAAGCAAAACAAAAACCCATGACCATCTACAGTCTTAGCGATTTAAACATCGCCACAGATGCGGTTGGGGCCGAGAAGGCCATGATCACATTGCATCAACTCAGCCCACCCGAAAAGCGTACAGCAGGGACAGCACTTGAAGGCAATGCGGGGGAAGCCGTTACAACCTTGGTCCGTCTGCTTCACGAAGAAGCAAAAGTTTTTTAGGATCAAATAACAGTGGTACCAGCATTTCTCGACCCACAATAATGAGGGGATAATATGGGGCAAATTCTAGTCTTTTCCGAACAACGCGATGGAAAACTCAAACGTGTCGCATTCGAAGCACTCGGTGCAGCGCGTCAACTCGCATCTCAAACAAATGCAACAGTCGCAGCCATTATCGTGGGTAATAATATCGCGTCAGAAGCAGAAACCCTCAGTAAAAAGGGTGCAGACAAAATATTTGTGATTGATGATCCGGGTTTTGCATATTATTCCTCCGAAGCTTACGGAACGATTATCGCAGACATTGCAAAAAAGGAAGACACTTCCCTTATTTTAATGGGTGCGACGGCGATGGGAAAAGACCTCGGCCCCAAGGTAGCTGCGAAACTGGGCGGCCCTTTTGCGGGAGATTGCATCAAATTAGAATGCGACGCTGAAGGAAAAATCAGCGCAACACGCCCGATGTACGGCGGGAAAATTATTTCAATCGTTCGCAGTCATACAAACAAATACCAGGTCGCGACCCTGCGCCCCAATGTTTTTTCCAGCAATGAAGCCGACGAAAATAAAGAAACCGTACTTGAAAATATAGACACCCTGCCTGATCTTTCTACGATGAAAGCCGTCGTCAAAGAAATTCTGAGCAGCGCAAATACGAAGATCGATTTAACCGAAGCCGACATCATCGTCTCCGGTGGACGTGGTTTGAAAGCCCCGGAACATTTTGCATTGATCGAAGCACTGGCCGAGACTCTAGGTGCCGCTGTGGGTGCCTCACGTGCGGCAGTCGATGCAGGTTGGAAACCCCATAGCTATCAGGTGGGCTTGACCGGAAAAACAGTTTCCCCTTCTCTTTACATCGCTTGTGGTATTTCAGGGGCAATTCAACATCAGGCAGGCATGTCCTCTTCAAAATATATTGTTGCAATCAATAAAGATCCAAATGCCCCTATTTTTAAAATCGCAAACTACGGCATTGTCGGTGATCTTTTTGAAATTGTACCCTTATTGACAGAGGCGATTAAAACCATTAAAAATGAAGAGTGACGATTCATCTCACAGACCTTGCCACACAGCAAAATACACACAAGCTAAAGCATTGCTCCTGAGAGGAAATGATGTTTAGGAAATCTGATGTCGGATAAATTTGATGTTGCTATTGTGGGTGCCGGGCCTTCGGGTTCTGCTGCGGCACTGACCTTGGCAAAAGCCGGACTCTCTGTTGTTGTTTTTGAACGGGGTGAATTTCCCGGTTCTAAAAATATGTTTGGCGGCGTACTCTACACCCCGATTCTCGACAAACTCGTGCCCAATTTTTGGGAAGAAGCACCGCTTGAACGCCACATCGTCAAACGCCGTTTTGGACTTTTTTCAGAATCCTCAGAAGCCGCCTTTGAATTTCGCTGTGAAGACTTTAATCAAAAACCACCCTTCAATCAGAGCTTCTCCGCACTTCGTGCACAATTTGACCCCTGGCTCGCAAAAAAGGCAGAGGATGCAGGGGCCTTGATTATCCCCGAAACCGTTGTGGATGACCTGCTTTGGAAAGATGGCAAAGTCATCGGGGTCAAAGCACGACGCGAAGGCGGAGAAATAGAGGCCGATGTCGTCATCCTAGCCGATGGTGTCAATTCCTTTCTCGCAAAAAAAAGTGGACTACGTAAAGACTTCACCTGGAATGTGCTCGCTGTCGCCGCAAAAGAAATTATCGCATTGCCCAGAGGCACCATCGAAGACCGTTTTGGTCTTGAAGGGGATGAAGGCCTTGCGATGGAATGTTTTGGGGATGTCGTCGCCGGAACGGTGGGCGCAGGGTTTATTTATACCAATAAAGAAACCCTGTCTGTAGGCGTCGCCTGCTCAATCAATGCCTTTATCGACAAAAAAATCGTCCCCAATGACCTGCTCGAACGTTTTAAAAACCACCCCAGCATCCGACGACTCATTCGAGGTGGGGAAACCCTTGAATACGCGGGTCATATGATCCCAGAAGGGGGCCACAAACAAGTCCCAGAAGTGATTTCCGACGGACTCTTGCTCGTAGGAGACGCAGCGCACTTTGTGAATGCTTCTTTTTATCACGAGGGGACAAATCTTGCGATGGCATCAGGACTTTTTGCAGCGGAAACGATTATTGAAGCAAAAAAGAAAGACGATTTTTCACAACGAGGCCTGAAGGGCTACTTAAAAAAACTGGAAGAAAGTTTTGTTTTAAAAGATCTCAAAAAATATCGTCAGGTCGAAGATTGGGCACATAAAAATGGTCGTTTTTTCAAAGAATATCCCGACTTGATGTTAGATGTCTTAAAGGACTATTTCACCGTTTCGGAAACCCCCAAGTCAGTCATCCAACAAAATATTGTCAAAAAACTCCGGTCTCAACTCAAACCTTTACGAACACTCGTTGAACTGAACCGTTTTAGAAAAAGCTTCTTTTCTTCTTAAGGAGGCTCTGATTAAATCTGGGTTGGATTTTTCAAGAGAAAAAATGGGTCGATTCAAGGCGCAAATCGCGGGGAATAACCCGTTATTTGCAAGGTTTGCAACGCAGAAACGGGACATTTTAGCCTTTAAAAAACAATTCGATTTGATCAGAGGTTCCTTAATAAGGCTCTGATTAAATCAAGGTGGATTTTTCAAGTCCCTCTCGGGGCTCCCTCATTCCAGTTCGTTTGCCACACAAACGAGATTTCGACCGCTATCTTTAGCAAGATAAAGTGCGTCATCTGCCATTTTAATGAGTTCGAGTGCATTTTCTAGATTTCCCTGCATTGCAGCGACACCGACACTGAGTGTGATTTTTAAGGGCGATAAATCTCCTTTAAATTCATGTACCTCCGTGAATTTCCGAATGCGCTCTGCCACTTCAAGCATCTCTTCCATTTTTGTATTGGGTGCAATAATAATGAATTCTTCGCCTCCGTAACGGGCCGGAAAATCTATTTTACGAATACTTTCTCGCATAATTTCCGCAACTTCTTTTAAAATACTGTCTCCCTGCAAATGACCGTAGGTATCGTTAACCGCTTTAAAGTGGTCGATATCCATTAAAATCACACAAAGGTCTAGATTTGAGCGTTTAGCTCGTTCAAACTCCTTTTCAAAAATCTCTAAAAAATACCGTTTATTATAGAGCTGGGTCAGCCCATCGGTAATTGACAATTCCTTTGTTTCTGCATACAAAAGCATGAGCTGAAACACCATCGAAAAATCCTGTGCAAGTAATCGAATAATATCTTCTGATTTTTGCCGAAAAGCCGTTTTTTTTGTGGAAAAGAAAGCAAGGTAGCCAATACAGTCATTATGAATATCTAAGGGCACCACTAACTCAGACAAAATGGGATCTTTTACCTGCTCATCGGTCTTTTCACTTCCCTTGAAAAAGACCTGCTCCATCACTTCTTTTGTCTCATGCTCACCCATACGCACGGTAATATTTTTGATCATTTTATCCAACATTTTTCCAGACAAGGGCTGTTTTAAATCCAGATAACATCTTCGACCTCTGCGATCAGACAGACAAAGGCAGAGGCAGGAATATTCAATGAGGCTGCTCACCAATGCGCTAAACGCACTTAAAAGATCGTCTTGAATGTGGATAAAATTGGCCAACTGCCGCGCCTCCCCGGAAAGCGTGGATTCAAAAAGCAGTTTATCCAATAAATGATTGACATTAGAGCGAATGGATTGCCAGTCTGTACTCTTTTTTGAAAGTGATTCATCCCTCAAGATGGGCTTCGCATGCCGACGTGTTTTTTTCAAAAGCAAGAGAATCACTTTTTTCAAGTCACTTAAATCTGAATTTTTGACAATGTATTGGTCGGCCCCTGCACGAATTCCCCAAAACCGATCCTGAGGCTGATCCAGACTGGTCAACAAAATAATCGGGGTTTGTGCTGTCTTTTTGTCATTTTTAAGCAAACGGCACAGTTGATAACCATTGAGTTCTGGCATCATAATGTCCGAGACAATCAAATCTGGTTGGTCCGCGAAAGCACGACTGACCCCTTCTAATCCATCAGACGCATTGATCACCTCGAAACCCATTTTTTCCAGAGAAATCTGCAACATCAGCAATTGTGTTTGACTATCATCGACCAATAAAATCCGCTTCTTAAACTTCATCGATGCTTTCCTTTCAAAAAGATCTCTTTGCTTAATTCTAAAATAAAACCGCGATAGCAATTCAGCTTAGCGGCCTTCTGCCTCTACAGTAAACTCTGTATGGTGCTCACCAAATTCGATTGATCAAAAGCACTTTTCATGATATAAGCGTCAGCCCCCACTTCGATTCCTTCTTTTTTATCTCCCTCTGACTCTAAAGCGGTTACCAATACAACCGGAATATGCTTCATGCTTTCATCCTGTTTGAGTCGACGGGTAAAGGCAAAACCATCCATATTTGGCATCTGAACATCACTCACGATGAGGTCAACCACTGTTTCTTCTAGTTTTAAAAAAGCATCTTCTCCATCGACTGCCGTCACAACATCAAAACCGTAAGATTCCAGAATATTTTTTGCGAGTGTGCGTGTCATCACCGAGTCATCCACAACCAACACACATTTTGTAGACCTTCTAATCTCCTGCTCGACTTTGATTTTCGAGTGCGAAATACCGCGAAGCAGCACCGTATTCATCATGTCTGTCACATTTAAGATGGGGGAAATCCTGCCATCACGCATAATCGTCACACCCGAAATATGGCGGACGCGCTTCATGTAATTTCCCAAGCCTTTCATTAAAATTTCTTCTTCCCCCAGAAAATCATCCATCGCAAAAGCCACCAAAGTTTTCCCCGCTTTTAAAATTGCCACAGGCCTTTTATCAGACTCAAAGATCATGTTAGGGACTTCAAGAATTTCACGCATATGCACATATGGAATATAAGAACCCGCATAATTCACCACCGGATACCCTTCAATGACAGAAAGATCATTTTCAAGCACATTAATAATGCGCTCCACCTTGTTGACCGGCAGAAAAAACATTGCACCGGAGACACTGATTTTTAAACATTGTGTCGTACTGAGTGTCAGTGGGATGGTCATCACAAAAGTACTTCCTTTTGATGCAAGGGTTTCGATTTCGATGGTGCCATTTAATTTTTCAATATTGGATTTCACAACATCCATGCCAACACCTCTACCAGAGATATCCGTAATCATGGCCCGGGTCGAAAAACCGGAATGAAAAATCAAATTCAAAATCTGTTTTTCTTTCATCAAATTGATTTCGCCTTCCTCGTAAAGACCCTTTTTAATTGCCGAAATTTTTATCTGGGCCAAGTCAATGCCACAGCCATCGTCACTGACCTGAATGACCGCATGATTGCCCTTATGAGAAACATCAATTTGAATCTGCCCCACCACCGTTTTTTTTAAACGCGCGCGCAACGCAGGACTTTCGATCCCATGGTCAATGCAATTCCGAATGATATGCATCAAAGGGTCTTTTATTTCCTCAAGAATGTACTTATCCAATTCAATATTTCCACCCGAAGTCCTCAATTTGACCTTCTTTTTTACAGAAGCCGCCAAGTCACGCACCATGCGTGGGAAAATATCCAGTACCGTTTGAAAGGGAAAAAGCCGGGTTTTTCGGACATCGTCCTGAAGTCTTTCGATGACCGCTGAAAATTGCCTAAAATCATCAAATAAGGCTTTCTCTAGTGACTCAAGGCGATCCGATATCCCGGAACACCGTTCACCAATAGACCACTGCGAATCTCCATCACAATTCGGATCTTTTGAAAGCGCAGCTTCCTCTCGATCTACTTTCCCAAATCGACCTGCTTTATTTTTGATTTCACGGTTTAAGAAATTGTAATCAGTTATAATCTCTTGAGTATCTTTTAAACGCTGCCGCGCCTTTAGTTTTAAAACGAGCAGTTCCCCCGCCTGTCCCATCAAATGGTCCAATTTCTCAGAACTGACGCGTACCGTGTTTGCAATGGTTTTGACCTGCTTTTTTTCTATTTTTTTTGAGACCCGAGTCATCGGAAGTGCCGCAATACTTTCTTTTTTATTTGAAGATGAAAACAGAGATATCCTTGCATCATCCAGTGCCGCGCAGACCCCATCAAATCCAGAGGGTTTTTCTGCCTTTTTTTTAGTGACCACCTGGGCGATGAAGATTTTAATATAAGCGGCCGCCGCGTGTAAATCAGCGCACATTTTTTCAGACAACATAGACTTCGTATCAAGGGCTGCGCGCAATAAACCTTCCATCTTTTCCGCCAAATCCCCCATCAAAATATGTTTGACGATGCGCGCACTCCCTTTCAAGATATGCGTTTTTTCGTAGGCAGATTTGATCATTTTAAGATCTCCCGGCTGTTTGCGGAGTTTTTGAAAATCCTTGACTAATTTTTGATGTGCGGCCAGCGTCTCCTCTGAAAAAAGCTTCAAATCCCCTTTCAGAACAGAAGCTATTTTTTTAGAACTTTTTTTGACCTTGGCGCTAGATGGTTTTTTACGGGGGCTTTGATCTGAATTCGAAAAATCTTCGAGTTTCTGAAACAATTGAGATAAATCAAGCGTCTCTTCCGGCGCTCCGGCGTCAATCCTCTGAATAATGGTTTCGACGGCATCCAAACCCTTCAAGATCAGGTCATTTACTTCTGAAGAAAGCAACATCTGCCTGTTTTTTACGCGACCAAGCATCGTTTCTATCGCATGCGCGATACGCTCAATGCCTGAAAGATGAAGCATACGCGCTGCACCTTTTAAACTGTGGGCATCTCGAAAAATGGCTTCAATTAAATCGTGCTGTTCAGGATTTTCCTCTAGTGCGATGAGACCACGACTTAAGGCTTGAATATGCTCATCACACTCAAGCTTAAAAACCGAGAAAATACGCTGAAAATCTGCCTGACTCAGATCAGACACCACAAATACCTCTAATCAGAGCTTTCTTTAATTTCCCGAATTTTGTCGTCAATACGGTTTTGCAATTCCGAAATAGAACTTAGAGATTCTTTAGTCGCCGCAGAGGAAGCTTGCATGCCCCGATTGATTTGCCCCATGGCTTCAGCAACCTGATCGTTGGCCAAAGACTCTTGTCGGGAGGCGATGGCAATTTCGTTTGCCGCATCTGCTGTTGCCGTAATGGTTTCGATGGCCGCATTGATGGTCGATCCGGCTTGCAAGATATGATTCACACCCAGATCGACCTTTTTTCCGCCTTCTTCGGTTGTCATGACGGTTGAATTCACCGAATTTTGGATTTCCTCAACAAGTGACTCAATTTTTTCTGCAGCTTTTTTACTTTGATCTGCTAAAGACCGCACCTCAGAAGCCACGACAGCAAACCCTTTGCCATGTTCTTCCGCCTTTGCCGCTTCAATCGCCGCATTCACCGCCAGCATATCGGTTTTATTTGCGATGTCTCCAACGACATGAATAATCGCACCAATCTGATGGGTATTTTCGCTCAAAGTGAGCACGTCTTCCGCGATATCTTCGACCTTCTTTTTGATTTCGTTCATTTCTGAAATACTTTCATCAATGGCTTTCTGCCCCTCATGGGTCACAAAAAGCGCTTCCTTTGATTGCTCCGCAAGAGAATCAGCCTTGGCATTGACCTGCTTGGAAGACGCACTCAATTCCTCAATGGTCACGGTAATTTCGTGCACGGAAGAGGCCTGTCGCGATGTAATTTGATCCTGACTGCGTGCGGCTTTTGAAATACGCGATACGGCTTGAGTAATGGGACGGATAACTTCCCGGTTAATCAATAAACCCATGATGAAGGCAATCACGATAATCATTGCAAGCGATGAAATAATCGCCCACATAATGTCATTGTTGATGGCCGATATCATCGCCGTTTTGGAAACGGATATTTGCAAAATACTGCGAACGGGATGCGCATCGTAACCATGACATAAAAAACAACGTTCATCTTTTATAATCGGAACGAGCCGAGTAAAAACGGCTTCACCATCAATCTCGTCATCATAGGAAACCGCTTTTGCACTATCAACCACCTGCTTAAACGCATCCATACGCTCAGGATCAAATGGACTTGGCTCTTTTGGCGAAAGACGCATGGAAAAACGCTTTATGCCAAGCCATTCATTGACCTCTTTTCTCGTATCATTATTTGTAAAGGCCGCTTTGCCATCTCTGCGATAATCTTTTAGCTCTAAGAGTCCGTTTGACTTCTTAATTGAATCTAACCACTTGATTACGATAGGAGCATTTCCCGTGACCATCGCATTTTTGATCCCCTCCACAATGACATTCGATAATAAATCCATATTGCTTATTTCTGTATTTTTAATGTTGTTGATATCATTCCTGATGGAAAGAAATGAGACACAGCCCAATCCGATGGCAAGTGTCAAGACAATGATGAGCATCAACTTTCCTTGCATGGTGTATTTCGAATAAGAAGACATGGCCTTCAATCCCTCCGCTGGAATCTACAATTCCAAACCCAGAATAAGGTTTTTTTACGAAACATCTTCGTTCACCAAAAGCCTTTCATCATTCAACATCTCTTCCGGGTCGATGATTAAAAGCGGCATATTCCCGTGTTTGGTCTCCCATTTCACAATTTTATTTCTATCCTGAAAAAAGGGGGAAACGGCTTGAACCGCATCTTTGGACAACTCAAGCAAAGTATCTAATTGTTGAATGATCAAACCTGCTTTTGCCCCTGCATATTCCACAATCAACACTTTTTTGGAAACCGATGTCGGCAAATCGCTCTGGCCTGAAAGCACTTCTTTATGTTTTGGCCCTTCTCGCCTTAAATCCAGTAAAAGACCTAAATCTATAATGGTCAGCACTGCACCACGGTAGTTCATCAATCCCACCAAGACATCCGGGGTGCAGGGAATTTTTGTAATCTGAGTGCTTTCGTAGATTTCCTGCAAATACTTGACCTCTATGCCAAAAAATTCTCCTGCGACATAAAAAGAAATCAAATGTAGTCTATCTTCATCCCCAAGCGTCCGTCCCTTCTCTTGACTTAAAGCCTGAGCACGCGCCTGAAAAATGCGCTTTTTTTCAACAGAAGATACGGTTTTAATCGACAAGGAACTGGCTTGAAGATTTTTTGCCCTTTTTCTAAAGTTCGCCCAAACCACACCTTCAGTCTCGGCCCTATCCTGTCGTGTCATCGCTCACTCATCTTAAAATCAAGGTTTGCAAAAGTTTTTTTCTTCTCAAGGTTTAAGATTTGATCCAATTGCATAATAAAAACAAAAGCCATGCCCAATTGTGCAACCCCTGTAATGTATGGAGTCTCAATGTAATCGCTCACTTTCGGAGGAGGAAGACGTTGTTCATCGTTAATTTCACACACCTCCAGCACCTTGTCCACGATGAGTCCGGTCAACTGCTGCCCCATTTTGATGACAATAATATCGGTTTCAAGTGCATCGGGCCTGGGTTCTAAACCCAGGCGTGTTCTCAAATCCATAATGGGAAGCGAAAACCCTCTCAGATTGATCATTCCCCTAAAAGATAAAGGCAGATTTTCCACAGGAGTGATTTCTGGCAAGGGGATCACCTCCTCCACACACACAATATCCAAGGCATAGTGAATGCCATTGAGGGAAAAAGTAACGAAAATCATATCCCCCCCGCTTTATCTTGTATCCACTTTTGCAAAATGCCAAGGGCTAAAAATTCCGTTTCAAAAATGACTTCATCGCTGGCCTTCTTCGAGATAAAACCCTCCATACGTTTAAAACATTTTTCAGCTTCTGAGGACACATTCATGGAACGGTAGAGACTACCCATCACGAAATGACCCAAAATAAACCTCGGATCAATATAGATCGCCTTTTTGATCTGAAACATTGCGACATCCAGCATCCCCTTTGCCATATAGATGGTGGCAAGAGTGTAATAGGGTTCCTTAAAAAGCGCGTCGATTTTGATACAGCGCTCCGACCAGGCGATTGCCTCTTCAAAATCGCCTCGGTTGGAGGCAATATGAGAAAGCATCCAAGCAGCACAACTGTGGTCCTGATTCATATGCACGATACGCAAAAACCAGTCGATCGCCATTTCATAACGTTTTTCAAAATAGTAGTGCATGGCTTCGTTAAAAAGTCTCGTTTCTTCAAGTGAAACGGTGTCTTTTTTGATCTGTCGAATCGGAAGTTTTTTCTCAGAGACCCGCAATTTTTTCTTCTTTTTATTATTATGAATAAACTGAAACAATCGCTCATGTTCTTGAGCCGTCGTCTTGTACACAACATTTTTTATTTTTAAAGAATGCGCTTCACCTTGTGTTTTCTTTAGAAAAGATGTACTTGGGTAGAGTGGCATATCCACATCAAACCCTGAGCCATTGATACATTTTTTTTGATAAATGACCGCAGCAGGAAAAGTTCTGGATTTAAACAAGACATAGTTTTGCGCGGAATGCTCCGCATCCCCGACAATGAGATAGCCTCCTTCTTTTAAGGCATCATGAAACTTTGACGCCAGGGCTTTGATGGTTTCTTGATCAAAATAGATCATGACATTCCGACAAAAAATAATGTCAAAGGGGCCTCCCCCAAACGTCACTGTCGGTGGAACGTCTGAGATCAGGTTATTTCTTTGAAATCGAACCAAGGATTTATAAGCCGGATTGATATGGTACAAATCATCCTTTTTTCTAAAGGCAGTCATCATCATATCGCTATCAACGCCTCTGAAAGACCATTCACTGTACGCACCCGATTTGGCCTGACTTAAGGCTGCCTCATCAATATCTGTCGCAACAATCTCAATTTGCCATGTTTCAATTTGAGGGATCAATTGTTTCAAAAGAATCGCGATCGAATAGGGCTCTTCTCCGGTCGAACAACCCGCACTCCAAATCGAAATACATTTATGAGCGCAAGCTTCCCGTTCAACTATTTTAGGTAGAATTTTTTTTTCAAGTAGTTCAAAGTGGGTTTTTCCTCTAAAAAAATAAGTCTCATTTGTCGTGAGACAGGAAATCAGTTTTTTAAAATGCCCCTCCCCCGCTTCAGATTTCAGGAAGGAGATATAAGTAGCGAAATTTTCATAAGCGACATTTTTAAAATGGGCCTCGAGAACATTTTCAAAGGCATCAAACCGAGATTCTGGAAAAAAAAGTCCGGTCCGTATCTGGATAAAATCCCTAAAAATAAGGAGATTTCTCTTTGTTAATGCCTTCGACATCGTCTTTACTATTTTACCTGATTTCAAAAAAATCAAACAAAAGACAGAACCCGCTTAAAGACCTAAGACTTCCTGGACACAGATCTCCCCTCGTTGTCTATCGGAAGACAGGCCATCAAACTTTAGAAAAAATTTAAAATCAACTGAAGAAAATGTGAATCAATCCCTCAGCAAACTCAGATTTTTTTCCGCTTGAAGGCTCTTGTTGTACCTTGCATGGGCCTCGACTTGCCATTGAGGTGGATAAAGGAGTGTTTTTCAGCAGTTTTATGGATTTTGGTGAGGTCTGCAAGGCTTAGCCATTGCAGAAGTATTTGATTTTCCTTGTTTTGGTGGGTCGCAGAAACGGTTGTATTGTCGGTGCAGATTGAAACGGGAATTCCATACTCCAGAAAAGTGAGGATGGGATGAGGCTCCCCGATTTTGACCGCGCCGGTTTGGTAATTGGAGGTATAACAGCATTCAATCATGATCTGATCTTTTGCCAGCCGTTTCAAAAGTGCCTTGTCCTGAATGGCCGAACAGCCGTGTCCGATACGCGTTGCACCCAGTATATCGATGGACTCCCAAATGGCCTGAGGGCCTTCGTCCTCTCCCGCATGGATCGTAAGATGCAAGCCGCCGGAACGGGCGATGGTATAAGATTCTTCAAAAAGCCGTGCCGGATTACCCCGTTCGGCACCCGCAAGATCAAAACCAATCACACCACTGCGTTCGTGCAAGGCCTGGGATTCCGAAATCGCTTGCCGTGCCAATATTTTTGCGATATGCGGCCCCTGATGACGCATGGCAATAACAATCAGACCCAGTTCCATGTCTGAAAAACGTTTTTTGGCCTTGTTAATGCCGCTTAAAACAGAGCTGATGGTCTGACGCAGGGTGAGTCCGGCAAAGGAGTGAATAATCGGTGCATAGCGCAACTCAAGCAGCCGGACATTGTTTTTATAGGCCTCGGCGATAATAGACTCGATCACCAAGGCAATATTGTCATAAAACTGCGTAATCCACTGCGGATAATGAAACTTGTCCAAATAACGCAAGAGCGCGCCCTCTTCGCCCGCTTGCAGCACCAACAGTTTCTGCATCTCTTTTTTGGTTTCAACCGGATGAAGACCATGTTTTTTCATGAGTCTCCAAGTCACATCCACGGGAATCGAACCATCCACATGTTGATGCAGCTCGACCTTCTGCATCTTCTCAAGCGCTGTCATCTTTTTTTTCATTTTTAAAGTGATCCTGAATTTACAGATTCAAATCGAATATACAGTGCGATATCACACTGCAAGGCCGCTTCGAAGCTGTAAATTTTTTTAATGATGTTCGGATTGAGTACATGCCCTTCAGATAAAATGAGTACCCCATTTGTAATCAAATCTCTGGACAATACCATCCCACTTTTCAAAGCTGAAGATTTCATTTTTAACTCTCCACTTGAGGCATCAACATCCTGATTACTTTCATTCAATAGTGTAATGAAGGCATTGACCACAGCGGGATCATAACGTTTTCCACTTTCTTCCAACAGGAAATTTCGGGCCTCCTTTTCAGGGAGTTTTCGGGGCATCAAGGTTCCAATTTGCAAAGCATCATAGTCATTCACCACGGCAAGAATACGTGCGCCCAGTGGGATATCATTATACTTCAAACCATCAGGATAGCCATCCCCGTCAAAATGTTCGTGATGCGAGCGGATGAGGGTTGCGGCATCATGAAGCTGCTCCAGTGCCATCAATGCCCCTTGTCCAACAAGCGTGTGTTTCTCGACCGCCACACGATCCGTCTGAATCAGTGTACTATAGGGTTTTGTGAGCAGATGGTCAGAGAGACCGATCTTTCCAATATCATGAAGCAGGGCCGCAAAATAGACATCATCCCGGTCTTTTTCAGAAAATTTTAGATCAATGGCGAGTTGCTTCGACAAATGAGAGACACGCTTGGAATGTCCCGCAAGATTGCCCTCCCGAAGATCAATCAGGTTCGCAAACACTTTCACAGAGGTCGTAAATTGTTTTTTCAGGGATTCATGCGCCAGTTCTAAAAAACCCATGGTCTGACGGACTTCTTCGGTACGTTTTTCAACTTTTTTTTCAAGATCCGCATTGAGTACAGCAAGTTCTTCATTCTGCTTACGGGTGAGTGTTTCCAGACGCGCTTTTTCTCGTACCAGATTTTTTTGCTCTAAAGCTTGTTTTACGGTCAAGGTGAGATCATGCTCTTCCCAGGGTTTACTCACGTAGCGGTAAATATGTCCTTCATTGACGGCGCGAACCGTCGATTCCATGTCGGCATAACCCGTCAAAAGGATACGGACCGCATCAGGCCAACGCACCGCAACCTGTTTCAGGAAAGCCGCGCCGTCCATTTCCGGCATCCGCATGTCGGAAATGACCAAATCAATCTGCTCTTTTTCTAAAACTTCCAAGCCGAGCGCACCGCCCAGTGCAGTAAAGATACGATAACGGAGCGGCCGGAAAAGCCGTTTTAACGAACGAAGAATATTCTCCTCATCATCGACGAAGAGTAACGTGTCCTTATATTCAAGATCTTTCATGCTTATTCTCTGATCATTTCTCTTAAAAAAAAAACTTCTTACGATTTTTCGTTCGTTTTTTCCAGTGCTTGACGCAGCGATTGGTTGGTCTTTTTTTCACCTTTCAATTCTTCTAAAAGCGCGGCATAGTCCTTCAAGGAAGATTGATACTGATGTTTTAAAGCACCGTGCGCACCTTCCAAGAGCAACAAGGCTTCGCGGACTTCCCCGGTCCGTTCGGCCACTTTAGACTCCAAGTCTGCATTGAGTTGGATCAGTTCTTTATTTTGCTGCCGGGTCAATCCCTCAAGATTTTCTTTCTCTTTTTTCAAATTCCGTCTCTCCAGCGCCTGCTCGACGGTCAAGCTCAGATTATAGTCCTCCCAGGGTTTGCTGGCGTAACAGGAAATATGCCCTTCATTGATCGCAGAGACCGTAGAGTTCAAATCCGCATAACCCGTCAGCAAAATGCGAATAATGTCCGGCCAACGTGCCGAAACCTGCTTGAGAAAAGTGGCACCGTCCATTTCGGGCATCCGCATGTCGGAAATCACCAAGTCAATCGCTTCACTTTCTAATATTTTCAGCCCGAGTGCACCACTTGTCGCGATAAAAATACTGTAGCCCTTCGGGCGGAAAAGCCGTTTGAGTGACTTAAGAATGTTTTCTTCGTCATCTACAAACAGTAACTTCATCTTGTTTTTATTGTTTTCCATCGAAATGCCCTATTCTCTGAACTCGATTCATGCTTAAGCTGCTTCATCATGTTTTATCGGAAGCCACACTTTAAAACATGTGCCTTTTCCAAGTGTGCTTTCGACATCAATACGACCATTATGTTTGTTCACAATGCTGTACGAAAGAGAGAGTCCTAAACCCGTACCGACACCGACCGGCTTGGAAGTAAAAAAAGGATCGAATATACGTGAGATCTCATCTTCGGGAATCCCTTTTCCTGTGTCGGAGATTTCAACGCAAATTTCTTTCCCTTCGTGGCGGGTTCTCAGTATAATCTCACCCTGCTCTTCAATCGCATGTGCCGCATTCACCAAGATATTCATAAAGACCTGATTTAACTGAGAGGCAAGACATTCCACTTGCGGGAGCACGCCAAATTCTTTTTTCACAGTCGCCTTGTATTTGATCTCGTTGTGCACAATATTTAAGGTACTCTCCAGCCCTTTGTGAAGATCCGCCCACTGCCACTCCGACTCATCGACATGCGAAAACTCCTTCAGCCCTTGGACAATATCTTTCACACGTTTGGCCCCTTCCCGCGATTCCTTGACCAGGTCATAAATGTCTTCCTTGATAAATTCCAAATCAATCCGCTCCTGCATTTCCAGGATCAAAGCATATAGATCAGGATGGCTTTTCTGAAGTGTTTCCTCAGCCACTTGGTAGAGTTGGATCAAATCCACTAGATTCTCAACATAGCGCTCCATTGAGCTTAAATTAGAATTGATATAACCGACGGGGTTATTGATTTCATGTGCAACACCCGCCGAAAGCTGTCCGATCGCCGCCATTTTTTCATTCTGTAAAAGCTGACTGCGTGCTTTTTTGAGTTCCTGAATCAGACCCTGTTGTTCCTCTTTTTCTTTGCGCAAAGCCTCTTCCATCTCCTTACGCGCCGTGATATCCACCATGGATCCCAAAAGTTCAAGCGCCTGTCCCTGTTCATCCTGCACCAAATGAAGCGTATCGTGCATCCACAGGAAGTGACCTTCCTTATGTTGAAAACGATACTCATGTGTGAGCTCTCCCCCCTCCACCAAAAGCTTGGGAATGCCCATCAAAAGGCTTTGCACATCATCAGGATGAATATGATCGATCCAAAAATCCATATCATCAACCATTTCCTGCGGTTTGAAACCGAGCGTCACGTAGATATTTTCACTCACATAAGTCATCTTGAAATCACCGGAGGTCACGGCGCTGTAAATAATCGCCGGGCTGTTGTCGATGAGGTATTGAAGACGGTTTCTCGTTTTTTCCAGACCTGCCAGAGCCGCCTTGCGTTCCCCCTCCACCTGTGCAAGCCGCATCACATTGCGCAGTCTCCGCTCCAAGACCTCTGACGAAATCGTCGATTTGGGCAAATAGTCCGTGGCGCCGGCTTGAAGCAGATCGACAGCAAGCAGATCGTCTCTCGCGCCAGTCATCATCACAACCGGAACATCGCTCTCCGCAACAACCAGCGCCCTGAGTAAACTCAAACCATCATCATCCGCAAGCCGGGTATCAACAAAAACACAATCGTAATCTTTCTCGCGCAGCGCAGTCATCGCCTCAGCCCGCGTTGTCACTTCATCAAGTTCAATTTTAAAGTTCACTGATTTGAACGCCATCCGCATGTATATGCGGATATTTTCATCGTCACCCGCAATCATAAGCGTCAAGCGCTCTAAATCTTTTTCATCCTCACCCATGGCTCTCCTTCGTTGACGCTTATGAGGATCACACCGCAGCTTCTTTCAAGAGATAGATAAAAGCTTATCGCTTGTACGAAAGATGTCAAGAAAGCATAGCAAACACAGATCAGATCAGTATTTTTTTGAAAAGCCGAAGCCATCTAAAATGGCTTCGGCACAATAGGTAGGGAAATATCAGGGAACTTTGTGTTCGTAGAGGTGGACATCTCTCTGAGGAAAGGGAATTTCAATACCGGCGGCATCAAGCGACAATTTTGATTTTTCGGTCACGGAAAAGTACACGTCCCAATAATCAGCCACCTTGCACCACGGACGCACGACAAGATTGACCGAGCTATCGGCAAGCTCTGAAACGGCGACCAAGGGTTCCGGTGTCTCTAATACGAGGGGATCCGACTGCATCATTTCCAACAAAACTTCTTTTGCCCGTGAGACATCCGCTGGATAGGCAATGCCGACCACAAGGTCAACACGTAAATTGCCCTCAGCCGAATAATTCACCACCGCATTGTTTGACAAACTGGCATTAGGAACAATGATACGTTTATTGTCAGGCGAAACCAGTATGGTATTAAAAATCTGAACTTCCTTCACAACGCCTAAGTGCCCTTGAGAGTCAATTAAATCACCCACACGGTAGGGTTTAAAAAAAAGAATCAGGACACCCCCCGCAAAATTCGCCAGACTGCCCTGCAAAGCCAAACCGATGGCCAGACCCGCTGCACCGAGCACTGCAATAAATGAGGTGGTTGCGATCCCAACCATTGAGGCCACACTAATAAAAAGCATCGCTTTAAGACCCCAGGATAAAAAATTTGAAATAAACGGTCTTAATGTTTCATCGACATGGGTTTTTTCGAGCGATTTACTGATGAGATGGACAATACCCTTGATAATGGATAGGCCAATCAGAAGTGTTAAAATCGCCAACACAAGTTTTGGAGTATAGATCATGATCAGCTCCATGCCCTTCGAAGTCAGCTCAGTCATGTCTCGCACAACAATATCCTCCTTGTTTTATACGTATTTTTTCAGGTTACGGCTTGATGAAGGTGAGATAAGATCTATCAATCACACTGAGAAATTACCCCAACCGGACGAACAAGGTCAACTACAGTAAGCTTCTAATGCAATCAGATTGGTTTTCTGTTTATAATACAGGCGTTGCCATCTTTTAACACCGGGGAGCGATATGGCACAAAACACTTCCAGCAGCCCAGCTGGGTCTATTAAATCAAAAACGCCTTACGATTTGATGGCACTCGGCATACTCATGATCCTCGCCGGGCTCATTGACATCTCCATTATCCTAAAAAACCCAGATTACGAAATGCCGATTTTTGGCATGAAACTGCCCGGAAAGGCCGGCTGGTATTTTATCCTCATTGTGTTTCCAACGTTTCACTTTATCGCGGGCTACGGCGCATTCATGGCGCGGAAATGGGCTTACTATCTGTATGTCCTTCCCACCCTTTACATCATTGCAAGCGCGGCTGTCAGCCGGATAATCCTTGAACCGCCACATCGAATTCGAACAACAATCCTGCTCACGATGCCCATCTTTCTCATTTATCTTTATTGGCGGAGAAAACACTTCCGTCGCTGAAAAAGTTTACGACGACAAGATCAACACCCTTTCAAAAACACGACAAAACAGGATCCGCTAAAGATAACTCCACTTGACCTTTTTTAATTTCAAGGGAGAAGCTTCCAGGCTTTGAATAATGCCCTCGAATAAGTCATCCGGCAAACCTTTGTCATGTAGACGCAGGGAAAAACGCGAAATCACTGTATCGTTTTCATAATTTTTTTCGATGTCGCGATTGAGCACGGTGAGATGCCTACGTTGAATCAGTGTCGCGATCTCGGAAGGCGCCACATCGACCGAAGTGGTCACAGTGAGGTTTCGGTAATAATCTTTTGCATAGGTGCGCTCAAAACGCTTGAGCAGGATCAAACCACCCAATGCAAGCGCAGTCGTAAAGGCCGAGATCACATAATATCCTCCGCCTGCCGCCATGCCGATTCCTGCGGAAGTCCATAAAGAAGCCGCCGTGGTAAGACCCCGTACATTCACACCCGCCTTGATAATAACCCCTGCCCCAAGAAAACCGATGCCTGTTACAATTTGAGCTGCGATCCGTGTGGGATCAGAAAAGGAACCGGATTTGGCCGATGTCGTTGCAACAACTTCTGACAAAACCATAAAGACACCCGCTCCCAAACTCACCAGAAGATGGGTACGTAAACCCGCATCCCGACCATGGATATCACGCTCTAGACCAACCAATCCGCCAAAGAGAGACGCAATCAGTAGTCGAATCAAAAAATCAAATTCAAGCCAAAAAAAAGAAGACATGAGAAACTCCAAATCATCATTTTTTAAAAAATGAGCACGGCTAATAGGGAAGAACAAATCACCAAAACGGTATACATTTAAGTGTAATCGTGCTCGTCTTGAATTGCAAGGATGAGCCTTTTATTGATCCGGTCATTCAAAAAGACTTCACTTTCAGGTTTTTATCAATTTTTTCTTCAATATTAAGGCAGGACAAATTGCACACCATGGGGCAATTGCGCTATACAAGAATCATTATTCTATCTCTTGATTGGAAACCCTCTGGCTCAAAAGCCTAATCAAGCCCCCTTCACGACAGGAAAAAACAGACATGCAGTACAGAGACTATTACGAAATAATGGGTGTCAAGCGGGATGCACCACCGGATGAGATAAAAAAAGCCTACCGCAAACTGGCCCGCTTGTACCATCCAGACATCAGCAAAGAAAAAAATGCAGAGAAAAGGTTTAAAGAAGCGGGTGAAGCTTACGAGGTGCTGAAAGATCCCAAAAAACGTTCCGCCTATGATCGTTTAGGCGCAAACTGGAAAAATGGACAAGAGTTTCATCCACCACCCAATTGGGGCGGTGGATCTGGATTTGGAGGCGGAGGTTTTTCTCCTGGTGGCGGGGCAGACTTCAGCGAATTTTTTGAATCCCTTTTTGGGGGCAGCGGTGGACCTCAGCACCCACAAACCCGAAAATCCCCGACTCGTGGCGAAGATCGCACCGTCAATCTCGTCATCAATCTGGAAGACGCCTACCATGAGACGACACAAACTATCCTGCTGCGTAGCCCTGCTAAAAATCAGAAAGGCCACGCAAAAAAAGAAGAACAGCGCTTAAAGGTCAAAATCCCCAAAGGCATCAGAGAAACACAGCGGATCCGACTTTCTGGAAAAGGCGATGCAGGCACTTTAAACGCGCCACCAGGGGATCTCTATTTAAAGATTGCCTTTAAAAAAAATCTGCTTTACCGCGCAAAAGAAAAAGATGTTTTTTTGGATCTGCCCATTGCTCCTTGGGAACTCATGCTCGGCACAACAATCACCATCCCCACACCAGAGGGAGAAGTGCAGATCAAGATCCCTGAAAATTCTAAATCAGGTCAAAAATTACGACTCAAAGGCCGAGGCATTCCAGGAAAACCCGATGGCGATTTTTTCGTCGTACTCACATTGGTCTTACCCCCTGCAAAAGACGACGGATCAAAAGCCTTGTATAAAAAAATGGCACAAGATTTCGCCTTCAACCCACGACTGAATTTTGGCGCATAAAAAAATCCTCCTCTCCCAAAACAAATGAGAGAGGAGGATAAAAGAACCTTCGCCCCGCAAATCGAATCAAGGGACAGAAAATTTATCTTAAAACAACCGTTGCCCAACGTGCGGACATTGATTGCGTTATCCTCGTATAACGCCCACGGGCATAAAGACGCGCTAATGCCGCATCACCCGCTAAACGTTGCGTCAGATCATTGACAAAATCACCAAAATCACTGTGAACACTCACTGCACCTGATTGCCGAATGGCATAACGACCACGACCTTCTGAACTCGGCAAAACCTGAGGCGCAGGCTCCGGCGTTAACTCCGTGAGATACTGACGAGTACGGAAAACATGATGCAAACGCCCTACCCCGGTCAGATCCAACTCAAGCCCCGATTCTGAGGATGAGATAAAAGGCGTTTGTGTCGCCGGATCCCAATGAACAACCATGGTGGCCTTTATCCCACTGACATCCATGATCGTTCTGGCAAAAAAATCAGGCGGCGCAGCCCCAAAAGACGCGACATGACCACGCAGACGTATGGGTTCACCCACTTCGGCTTCTGCCAGAGTGAGTCCACCTGTCGCCACAACATAGGCTGCAGGATCACTGTCCGTGCCTGTGAAATCAAAAATTTCGATCGCACGACCGTTGATCGCTCTCAGTGTCATTTCGATTTCAGCGGCATCCGAAACAATCGCATTGACCGTTCCTACGACGGTTGTGTACAACATGCGCACCAAACCCTCTGTGGCATCAATGCTTAAGGGGGCGACGATACCATCACTCAAGATATCGGGACTCACCGTACCCGAAATCTTTCCAAAAATCAGAACGCGCTGTCCCACGGAGAGATCCTCTTTATCGAGCGGATCCATCTCATCTGAATGATGTTTCCCTTGTTTCGTCACTTTTGTATTTTCGCCAAGTAAAACCTTAACATCCTGACGCAAGATAATACCCCTCTCATCCCGCAACAAGGTTGCACCTCGTACAGTCAAGATATCACCAGATCGGGCAATGATACTCCCGCGCACTGCATCGCGCACTCCGCCCGGCACACTACTGCCAGCCAAAACTTCACGCGCTTTGAAAACACGCTCCCGGACATTGAATTCACCAAAAACAATGACTGGGGTTCTCAGCGCTTTTTGAGCGAGTAGTTCAAACCCTTTACTGCCTTCTCCTGTTTCACCATCCACTTCGTAGGTTGTTTCCGCACTGGGGACAATCTTCAGTTTTCCAAAATGCCGCGCATCCCTATGAATCCGATGACGGAAAGGACGAATCGCAATTTCAAATGTTTCTTCCCTTTCGTTAATATCAGAAAGCAGGCCACGGATACGATGTCGCTTCAAATGATCAAAATCAGGATTCACTTCCGCAATCAAGGTGGGTTCCACGGTGACAAGAGGTGGAACGACAAGTGTATCCACGGTGTTTGTTGCTTCAAGATCAAAATCCAAAGACAGGTGAGCAGGGATACCGGGGGCAATCACGAGCGGACGATTGATATCCAATTTCACCCTCACTTCAAGTTTTGTGAGGGAATTGCCGTCCACATCCTGCGCCACGGCCGGTGTTGAAACACCATCCACTTCAACTTGAATATCAGCATTGCTGTAATCCAGTACCATCGTGGCGTGTGTATATGCGCCTAAAGGGATTGTTCCTGTCGTCAAAATCTCTGACAACTGGACATATTGTGCAAAATCAACACGTGTCGTCAGTGGCAAGGTTTCGACCTTATCCCCATTTTTTCGTGTCAGCATGATGGACGCTATATCCACTTCATATTTTTCAAAATCACCCTCGGCATCTGTGAGACTGATAACGACATCTCCTTTTTCCAAACTTGCCGCCGTAACCGCATCACTGCCACCACCGCTGCTGCCGCAGCCCGTCAAAACCGTTGCTGTTACAAACAACCCGGCCATGAAAAAGAAAGGTAAAAGCCATTTTTTAATTCCATCCATTTTTATCCTCCTTGACTCAAATTTAATGTCATGTCTCTTTCCATCACTTCAGTACAATCAATAAGGCCGCAGTCTTTCTCACCCCTACACCCCAACTAACGCATGAAGTTAAAATTGGTTGACAAAAAATCGGTTTCGTTCACTTTGAGTCAGACCATCTCTGATTTATTCTCTCCTGAAAACCAGATCACAATAAATGCCCTCAAAGCAGGG
>UOGF01000048.1_pt1 | contig 32546 bp, 36 predicted proteins | sample 1989081 | NCBI WGS metagenome assembly UOGF01 (sample SAMEA4712195, study PRJEB27164) | hydrothermal vent metagenome | biome: marine basaltic hydrothermal vent biome; feature: marine hydrothermal vent; material: mineral | place: Pacific Ocean | collected 2011-06-14/2011-07-23 | depth 1719 m
TGAAGATAACAAATCATCAACGGAATGAGCCAATAGTTATTTAAAAACCGACGAAAACGATTGAAACCCGAAGCACTCCGTCGATCATCTTCTGAAAAAAAAGAGAGAACGTCTTCATTCATAAATTATTTCTCCTTACAGGGCACCTAAGACAGGCAATCACTCAGTCATCACTCTAATTGATCTCTTCCAGCAGGGTCAATCCCCTCTTTCGAGGGGGATCGAGAAATAAGCCATCACTCATTTAGCTTTAAACCTTTGCTTTATATAAAGAAATTAGAGAGAATGCCTAACATGACTGGAAGAAATATGCTTACAAAATGGGCGCTTCTGGGCACATTTTTCGCCCTACTGTTGCTGTTCACAGCGGAAATATCACAGGCTTTAGCGGACGAAAGCCCCTCAATCCAGATCGAAAAGTTACGGTTTTTTGACTGGAAATCCGATGCGTCCTCTCAAAAAATCGCAAAAAAAGCCTGTCATCTCCAATTGACAGGCTTCAGCCGAGACCGTGTTTTTATCTCAATGCAGCTTTCAATGCTAAAGGCCTCCGCAGCCGCAGGCGCTCGCAATGCCCTCACCATCCTAAAAATATCGGCGACCCAAGTCTTTCAAGAAGACTTTTCGGATGCCATTTCTATCAGACTGTCGGAGGCTTGGCTTGAAACCAGTACAGTCACAACCCTGGGCCTTCTAGAAAAAGTCATTGATGAAGAAATGCACTTTATCGGAGGCATGCCCGGAAATGGGCTATTCATTACGCTCCTGCGTGGCATGAGAAAAGATGCTCTGATCTTAGGCTATCACCCAGAAACAGAACCTTTTGCCAGAATATTTGATCTTGGAACACCGCCGCCCCACCTTATTGAAGACCTCAAAATTTGCCTGGCCAAAGGTGCCGCGTTTTTTTAACTTCGGAAAAAGCATGGTAATCACACTTCTTTTATTGTAATAAAGTAATATTTCAAGATCTCCAGTAAACGACTGACGAATCCGCCAAACAAGGGTCCAATTTCTTGACAGCTTTTTCCCTTCGCGGTAGATTTATCCTACGGTGCTATATTTAATAAGGAGGAGACAGAATGGCATTTGGACGTGAAGAAAGTCCCGCAAGGGAATCTGATGAACTTATCATTTTTATGGGAAAAAGCGTTGAGATTAAAGGTGACATTCACTTTCAGGGCTCTGGACGACTGGATGGAAAGGTCACGGGAAAAATCAATGTGGATGGCACCCTCATTTTAGGTGAAGGGGCCATGATTTCATCCGAAATAGAAGGGGATACCGTCATTGTTGGCGGTACGGTCAAGGGAAAAATCCTGGGGCGTCAAAGTGTCCAGTTGCTGAAAACCTCCGTGGTGAATTGCGATATTACAACCCCCTCGCTGGTCATTGAGGAAGGGGCACAATTTAACGGCGGCGCAAAGATGGGCTCAAGCGCTGCTATAGAAAAAATACCGACCCCCTTCCCGCTCACAAATGAAGAAAACAAACGAAAACCAGTCGTGCAGGCCGTCAAATAATAAGGGTTCAATCCCTTTGTTCTCATAATCTTTAAGCCTGATCCAGTTTCAACTGGATCAGGCTTTTTTGATCGTCTCCTTCAACGTCCTTATGTTTTGAAATCGTTCCTCCACCGATGACCTCATCCCCCTGATAGAAGACAACAGACTGTCCCGGTGTCACCCCCCGCTCTGGCCGATGAAAACGCACATCAACATCAGAGAGCTCAGAACCTCCAGCTTCAAGGGGAATAATGTCAGCAGCCACAGGTTCAGCACGGTGGCGGATGCGGGCTTGCACAGCGCACGCCGTTTTCAGAGGCCCCAATGCCCCCCAAACAAGATCTTTTGTGATAAAGCTATTGCAGAGTAGCTCGTCTTCAGTGCCAAGCACAACCTGATTTAAAGCGGGGACAAGCTTTGTGACATAGCGACGCTCCCCCATCGCAATGCCAAGCCCACGTCGTTGTCCTACCGTATAAAAAGAAAAACCCTCATGTTGTCCAAGTACCTCCCCCGAAGGACTCACGACTTCACCTGGACGCTTGGCTTCTGGGCGATTTTCACTTAAAAAAGCACGATAATCTTTCTGTGTCACAAAACAAACTTCCTGGCTTTCCAGAATTTCCTCATAAGGTAGACCCATCTCAGCCGCTTTTTTATACACATCCTCTTTGCACATCTCACCTAAGGGAAACAGGGTTGCGGCCAACTGCGCCTGGCTTAGACGATACAGAAAATAACTCTGATCCTTATTCAGATCGATGCCTTTGAGCAAAGCATAGCGTTTGGACTCTACATCGTAGCTGATTCGGCTGTAATGCCCCGTGGCAAGATAATCGGCACCCAATTCACGCGCCGACAAAAGCAGCTGCGTAAACTTAACCCGCGCGTTACAACGCACACAGGGATTTGGTGTTTCACCGATCAAATAAGTATCACAAAAATCATCAATGACTTCAGCCTGAAAGACTTTTTGAATATCGACTTTATGATGCGGAATATCGAGTTCTTTCGCCACGTGGCGCGCTAAACCCACCTTGCAGCAAGAGCGGTCTTGCCAGGCTTTTTCGTCTTCATTTTCATCCTGCCAAAGCGTCAAAGTCACACCGATGACGTCATAACCCGCTTCTTTCAGTAAAGCCGCCGTCACTGCCGAATCAACACCGCCACTCATGCCAACAACCACCCGCTGGCCCGAGCCCGAACGGATTCTTTTTATGCCATCCAACATATCAGAGGCCCTTAACTTGGATCCGCTATATTTGGAGACGGGGTCTTCATTTCACAGTGCCCGTTGAAACTCACACCCTCGTCGATAATTAAACGCGGCGTATTGAGCGAACCACTGATTGTCGATTTTGAAAGCAGGTGTATTTTCTTTGAGGCCTGAAGGTCCCCGTTGATTTTGCCACCACAGATAATACTACCCACTGAAATTTTTGCATCGATACTCGCTGACTCTCCGATCACCAAGTCACCCAGAGAAATAATCTCCCCCTCCATCTTGCCATCAATGCGAATTGCACCTTCATAAGTAATAACGCCTTTAAAAGTTGTTCCCTTACCTAAAAAAGCCACCATATCATCACCACTGTTACGCGCCATGTTTCCTCCTAAAGATAGTGCTTCAGTTCTTTAAATTGTTACCCTAAACTTGAGGGGCGCTCTTTTTCGCCCTGACTGCCTTAGCTAGGTCAATTTTTCCAAAATACGATCCAAATCGTTCAGGGAATAGTAAGTGATCCGAATCTCACCTGCATTTCCCTGCTGAGACAATTTCACTTTCGTGCCTAAACTGCGTCGCAGCCGATCTTCTAAGGCACTCAAATCGGCACGCTCGCCCTGACTTAAAGGCTTCACCACTCTTTTAAGCACGGGTTGTTTTTTGATTTGATGCACCGCAGCTTCTGCCTGACGCACCGAAAGACCGCGTGCTTCGATTTCCTCTGCAAGCTTCAATTGTTCAGACTTAGATTCAAGAGACAAGAGCGCCTTCGCATGCCCCATCGAAAGACGGCCCTCAGAAATTTCTTCCCAAAGTTCCTTTGGAAGATGAAGAAGACGCAGAAAATTTGAAACAGAAGAACGATTGATCCCCATACGACTGGCGATGGCCTCTTGTGTCAGCGAAAACTCAGAAATGAGATTTTCATAGGCTTTTGCCTTTTCAATCGGGTTAAGATCTTCACGCTGCAAATTTTCAAGCAGCGCCCATTCCATGAGCTCCTGATCCGCAACCTCTTTTAAGATCGCAGGAATTTTTGAAAGGCCAGCCCGTCTCGCCGCACGCCAACGCCGCTCTCCCGAAATGAGCTCATATCCACCTGCTTCATCTTTACGAACCGTAATAGGTTGAATGAGGCCATGCTGTTTTAAAGACGCCGCTAAAGATTCGAGTGCCGCTTCATCAAAAATCTGCCTTGGCTGATAACGGTTTGCCTTGACTCGATCGACATCAAGATTCAAGAGACCGGGCAAATCTGCCTCCATCGTCGGAACCAAGGCCCCTAAGCCTTTCCCCTCAAACCCTTTCCCCAATGCCTTACGTGCCATCTTAGTCCCCTCTCAGATGAGATAAAACCCTACTCCAAAGGCAGGGTATAGCGCCATTTTACGATTGTCAACATGTTATCTACAGGCCAGTGTCTCGATATGCTCCAACCCATTCACCCGGGTGGCATCAAGGCGATTCTGCCTTCAAGGCCTCAAGACGTTTTTTTGCTTTACCCGCAAAGTCCGACTCAGGATACTTTTTCAAAATTTCTTCGTAGAGTTTTGTGGCGTGTTCTATATTAAATTGTTCTTCCTCAAATTGAGCTGTTTCATACAATTGAGCGCTTTTACCTTCAGGATTTGAACAGGCCGTAAAAGAAAATAACAACAGCAACCCCAGAAATATAAGGTGTATTTTTTTGAGCTGGGACATTTTTACTTCTCCCCATAAACAGGATAAAACCAAAAGGCGCCTCTTGCTTTTCAAGGAAGCCCTAAGTGCGATTGCAGGTGTTCACGAATATGCACGATTTCTTCAGGGACAATCTGATGCCCCATGTCATATTCCTGAAGTGCAACAGTATATCCTTCATCCATCAGTGTTTTGAGGGCCTCACGGGAACCATCCACAGAAACCACTTCATCTTCCACCCCATGCGCAAGTAAGATCGGCACACTCAGGGATTCGAGTGATTTTTCTTTATTGAGTTTTTCCGGCGTCGCCAAAAAACCACTCATCGCGATGAGTGCCCCGACTCTTTTTGAATAACGTAAGGCAACATCCAATGCCATGACCGCTCCCTGAGAGAAACCAAGTAAGGCGATATCTTCAGGCGGCACACCCTCCTCATCAATGAGATGATCCAATAAGTCAAAAAGTAATTTTCGACTGCTTAAGATGCCATTAGAATTGCCCGTTCGAGAACCGTACCACATTAAACCACCGAGCAAATCAGGAAAGGGAAAGGGCGCGTCGGGAAAAATCCAACGCAAATTCGGTAAATCAATATCATTTGCAAGCGGCATCAAATCTTCCCCACTCGTCCCGCGTCCGTGCAGCGTAATCACGCAACCTTTTTCGGAATCAGTGGGTGAAATTTCCTTCCAGTTGAGTTTATTCATTGTCATCACACAGGCCTCTCAAATAAAACAAGATCATACGACAGTTGGACAATTTCTTTCAAGAACACAAACCCTGTATGCCTACCGACCCGAGTACCAGAACTTCCTGGTACATCAACCGGGAAGCAAACAAAAGATAAAACAATTCTTAAGATCGCTTCTTAAAAACTTGACAAGCTGTAGGGTGCTTGCTTTAATATTGATACTGATTCTCATTAATAAAAGTCCTATTTTTAATTAAGGAGTAACCACATGTTTTTCATGGCACCCCCTCGTTTTTTTCAGTTCACCCTCTCCCTTCTGCTCATGATCTTCTCTCTTGCAGCAAGCCCTGGGGTATTTGCAGCAGAAGAATTGGTTGTCTATTCTGCACGTAAAGAACATTTAATCAAACCTGTACTGGATCACTACACAAAAAAAACCGGGGTAAAAATTAAGCTGCTCACTGATAAAGCAGCGTCTCTCTTGGTGAGACTAAAAACCGAAGGTGTTAATACACCAGCCGATTTACTCATTACCGTTGATGTGGGCAATCTCTGGCAAGCCGTAGAACAAGACGTGCTTTTACAAATTAACTCAGAAGTATTGAAAGAAAATGTGCCCCATCATTTGCGTGATCCGCAAGGGCGCTGGTTTGGGCTTTCGATTCGCGCACGCACAATTGTCTATAATACAGAAAAGGTACAAACCGCTGACTTGTCGACCTATGAAGCCCTGGGGGAAGCCATCTGGAAGGGTCGGCTTTGCCTACGAACGAGTAAAAAAGTCTACAATCAATCTTTAGTCGCGATGATGATCGCCGAACTGGGCACAGAAAAAACGGAACAAGTCATCAAATCATGGGTCAATAATCTGGCTGCTCCCGTTTTTTCAAGTGACACCAAAGTCCTCGAAGCCATTGCTGCGGGACAATGTGATGTGGGTATTATCAATACCTATTATTACGGACGACTCATGCGGAAAAAACCAAGTCTCCCGTTAGCCCTGTTTTGGCCCAATCAAAAAGGACGGGGAGTGCATGTGAATATTTCGGGCGCAGGCGTCACGAAACACAGCAAGAAACAAAAAGCCGCAAGTGCATTTTTAGAATGGCTTTCCTCAAAAGCAGCACAAAACCTTTTTGCAGACGGCAATATGGAATACCCCGTGAACCCCAAGGTCAAAACCGCCTCAAAAGTCGCTGCATGGGGTCGCTTCAAACAAGACGAAAACAATCTTGCCAAAGCGGGCGAACTGCAAAAAGAGGCCATTCGATTGATGGATCGCATGGGATATAAGTGAAGGAGGTCTTGCGGTGCAAGAAATGAGTCCCATCAACATTTATCATAGTATCGACTTGATTTACGAAGATACACTATCGCATATCTCATCCTGAAGAAACTTGAACCCAGACTTAATCAGAACGTGCGAAACAAACCTCCTGCAAGACACAAATACGGCATTTTTTGGCTTCTTGTTTTACGGGGCAGGCCCCGGAAATACCCAGATGACAAAGTGAAAAATCATAGCGCAGTGGATCAAGAGGGTCGCACTGCCGTAGGACTGCTGTAATCTCTTTTGCCATTTTCCAATCGGGGCTTTTGCGTGTCGTCAATTGCAGGTACTGGGAGATACGGATAATGTGCGTATCTAAGGGGATCACAAGTTTTGCGGGCGGAATTGTTTTCCAAAGCCCAAAATCCAAACCATCTTTATTACGAATCATCCAACGTAAAAAAAGGTTCAGGCGTTTGCATGCACTACCTGATGCGGGAGAAGGCAATAAGTAGGACAGACCCCGCGAAGGTTTCGATGGTAGCATCTCGCGTAAGACCGCAATAAAACGTGAAAGCGTCGGGCCGATATCACAATCTTTTGATTGATACAGCTTCTGAAACAAAGTGCCAATACTTTGATATTTTTTAACGATGCGGCTGATCAAAAGCATCAAATCAAAGAGATCCTGCTCTGTGTTAAAACGATAATAAATCCCTTCAAATCGCGGCCGTTCTCGTTTGGCATTAAAGGACTCTAAATAGTTGTAAAGCCCACCCTCAGCAAGCGCCAGGATTTTATCGATGCAGGCCTTAAACAAATCAACACGACCATAGGCGAGCACTGCGGCAATAAACCCGGAAATTTCTATTTCCCTCGGGTCTTTATAACGGTGTGGAATTTCAATAGGGTCGGCAGCAATCCGGCTTCGCACGGGCAAGTGCTTAAAAAGTCGCTCAAGCGCTTGCCGTCGTTTTTCAAACCTTTCAGAGCCAGTCATTAGGGCAATAACGTGCGAATCGCCAGCACAAGCAGCACAATCACAAAAGCCATGACGAAATTGAGCCGAATGCCAGCCCGCATCATGGTCTGTATGGCAATACGATCTGAGGCAAACACGATGGCATTGGGTGGGGTCGCAACAGGTAACATAAACGCACAAGAAGCCGAAAGCGTGGCCGTCACCAAGAGCAGCGTCATGTCATGTCCACTCCCAATTGCCACTGCGGCCAAAATAGGGAGAATGACCTGTGTGGTCGCGGTATTACTCGTAATTTCAGTTAAAAAAGTCATGATCAAGGCAATACTTAAGAGCATAAAAAAAGGCCCGACATCCCCTAAAAAAGCCATCTGGTTTCCAATGACCGCAGAAAGCCCGGAGCCTTGCATACCCATCGCCATCGCAAAGCCGCCACCAAATAAAAGTAAAATACGCCAAGGCAGACGGGTAAAGGCTTCTTTATCCAAAAGCGGTTTTTTATCTTTTATCGGGATCACAAACAAAAGAAAGGCTGCAAACATCGCCACCGTACCATCATCCACACCGGGATAGGGTAACAAAGACGACCAGCCGGGTATCGTAAACCGTTCACCATGAATACCTTGACGTGTCATCCAAGCCAGGGCGGTCATACAAAGAACAGCACCCACATAGTATTCTTGCCGCGACATTTGTCCTAAATCCGACACTTCATCTTTGATCGTGCCCAAGTTTGAGCCCGAATAATGCAGACATCGAAGCGTACGGCCCATAAAAAAGTAAAGCACGGCCAAACCCAAAATAACCATGGGGACTCCGATCATCATCCATTGTAAAAAACTGGGTGTGCGATCCGGGACAAGCGTTCTCATCGTTTCCATAAAAATGAGATTGGGTGGACTGCCGACTGGCGTCCCCATCCCGCCAATATTGGCCGAATAGGCAACACACAAGAGCAAGGTGCTGGCAAAGATTTTGAGGTCTTTTGGACTCAATTTCCCCTCAAGCCGAGAGATCACCGCCATTGAAATGGTCAGCATGAGCATTGTCGTGGCCGTATTTGATATCCACATCGAAAGAAAAGCCGTTGCACAGGAAAAACCTGCGACGATTTGCAAGAGACTCGTATGCCATCGCGACAAAATAGACAACGCAATGCGACGATGTAATCCTGTCCTTTCCATCGCCTGTGCGATCAAAAATCCACCCATAAACAAAAAGATTGTACTCGTCATATAACGCGGAGCCGTCACTTTTGCGGATGCAATACCGGTCAGCGGAAAAACAATCAGCGGAATAAGCGCGGTCACTGCAAGTGGCACACACTCCGTCATCCACCAAAGCGCCATCCAGAGTGCAATGCCCAACATGAAGCTTGCTTTAGGATGGTCTGCAATCGTGACAAAAAGGGGAATTAAAAAGGCAAGCAGGGGACCCAGGACTAATGCTGTAGGCTTAATCTTGTCCTGAATCGGCAAATGTTCTAGTTTTCTTTGTGGGGTCTTCGCATGGGCCGAAGCCGCTCGACATCAGGCATAAAGGGCTTTTCGGATTTTTCATTTTGAATTATTTCCAAACGCGGCATGTCCCAATTCACAATCGCCAGGTGGTCTGAGGGAGAAGGATGTTTACGAGAAACGGTGTGATAGGTTAGCTCGATATAGGTTTCGCCAATCTCCCAAATCACCTTCGGGCCACGGAGTTGGGCTTTGGGTTTTCCTAAACGGGCCGTCCATTTGGGCAGGAGCTTGTCTACAAATTTGGGATCATTTGCATCTTTAAACCGGGTATGCACAATCGCTAAGCCGTATTCTGGATGGATGCCAAAACTCACAGAACGAATATCCGCTTCCCCTAAGGCTTCTCCTGAAACTGTGAGTTCACCATCCGAAGGCCCTTTAAAGGCCCAGATGCCACCGGGATCACGACGTTCTGGCATCTTCATCACAATACTGTAAGCGCCAACCACCTCTTCCAAGCTCATCCCCCAAGTCACTTTTCCAAAACCGGTTTTGAGCGAGGGAGCTTCTTTGGCCACTGCGGGACTCAAGGAAAAAAAACCGAACAATACAATCAAAACGATCCGTTTGAGTGATTTCGGGGATAGGGGCCTAAATTTCATTGAGAAGGAGACTCTCTCTGTTCCGCAGATATTTCGTCCAACCAGTGGATCAAGTCGACCACCACCTTGGTTCTTGCCATCTCGTGAAAAACCTCATGATAATACCCCTCATACCAGATGAGCTTTTTTTTCGGATTTTCCAAACGCTCATACACAGCCCGCGCACCTTCGGGACAAACGGTAACATCATCTCCAGCTTGCATGATCAGTGTTGGTAAGTCAATGTGATCCACATATTGCTGACAATAATCCTTCATCTTTTTAAATTGTTGATAAAAACGAGGTGTCGCCTTTTCAACAATCAGTGGATCTTTTGCCACGGCATTTGCAATTGATGGATCGTGACTACGTTTGCTATGTAGAGCAGGGTAACTGACAGAAGCCGTAGGCATTAAGAAATAAAATAGGGTTGCCAGCATTTCCAAATAAAAGGGCAGGGGTCGAACTTCAAACGCAGGAGATGAAAGCACTAAAGCATCAACGCTGCCCGGATGATCAATACAAAACGTCGCTGAAATCAAACCCCCTAAACTATGGCCCAGCAAAAAAACAGCTTCATTCGGACATTCTTTGTGGATAAGATCTAGCATTGCTGCGATGTCATCATGATAGTCCTGATACCGCGCCACATCTGTTCGTTTCCCTTCCGAGAGACCAAAACCCTGTAAGTCTAACGCAAAGCTGGTATAGCCCGCTTCGGCTAAATCGTCTTGAAGCAAGGCATAACGCCCCTTGTGATCGTTAATGCCATGCACAATCAGGAGAACGGCGCTTGATGTATGAGGTGTTACGAGGGTATATGCAAGTGTGAACTCATCACGCGGAATCGTCCCGTCTCTTCGGGTCATCACATCGTCTGAGAGATATTCCATAAAAACAGTCCATTTTCCTTAAGTTCAAATAACACACATGGCGTAGCGGTTGACATGAATTCATAAAAAAAGAACTGATCAAAAGCATACCACTTTTATCAAGTTAAGGAAGGAATCAGAACATCTCTAAAACGGGCATGCTGAGACTTTGGCTTTTTCCCAAAAGCGTTGCCGATGTGGCATCCGTGACCACGATGGGGATAATTGTTCCGAGAGAATGGAGGGTTTGGGGGAAAATAACGGTCATATTGCCTTCGGTTTTTCCGACTTGGAACCCAGGGCGTTTGTCAGATTCGCCTTCTAACATCACATTTAGGGTACTCCCAATTTTAGTTCGGTTTTTCTCTAAGGCGATCTCGCGTTGTGTATCAAATAACGCAACGATACGAGAAGTCTTCAGGGCGGAAGAAACATCGTCCGGGAATTTTTTTGAGGCGATGGTGCCTTTACGTTCGGAGTACTTAAAGATATAAGCACTTTCAAAACCAACGGTTTTCAACAAAATCAGGGTTTTTTGATGGTCGGATTCTGTCTCTGTCGGAAACCCTACGATAATGTCTGTTGAAATGGAAACATTGGGGATGCTCCGTCGAATTTTTTGAGCCAAGGCCAAAAATTCAGCCCCCGTATAAGTCCGACTCATCAACTCAAGCACACGATCGCTGCCGGATTGAAGTGGCAAATGAATGTGTTTACAAATATTGGGATGATTTGCAATCGCTTCAAGCAGGGCATCAGGAAAATCCTTGGGATGCGGCGAGGTGAAACGCACACGCGAAACCCCTGGCACATCGGCCACAGCGACGATCAAATCCGCAAAACTGAGCCCTTCAGCCTGATATGAATTTACATTTTGTCCCAAGAGCGTGACTTGCGAAAAACCCTGTGAGACGAGACGGTGAACTTCGGCCAAGACATCCGACAAAGATCGACTACGCTCTCGACCACGCGTATAAGGCACCACACAAAAAGTACAGAAATTATCACAGCCCCGCATGATCGTAACCCAGGCATTCACCCCATCAAAACGCTTGGGGTCAATGCCTTGATAGGTTTCATACTCGGAGAGATCCGCATCAATTTCTGTTTGTTTTATTTGATCTCGCGCTGCCAGTTTTGCAATCAAATCCGGCAGCGCGCGATAATTATCGGGTCCGACCACCAGGTTTACAACGGGATGTTTAAACATGTCTTTCTTGAGGTTTTGCGCCATACACCCCAAAAGGCCGACAACAAAGTGACCTTTTTCTTTGATCATGCGTAAACGATGCGGACGCAAACGATCGAGGCGTCCATAAATTTTGCGATAGGCATTTTCCCGAATCGCACAGGTGTTAATCAGTACGACTTCCGCTTCTTCAAGCGCCAGGGCAATCTCATGCCCTGCCGCCGCCAAAACAGAACAAACGATCTCCGAATCTGAGACATTCATTTGGCAGCCGTATGTTTCTAAAAATATTTTCATTTTGTAGTCACCTAAGACGCGAACAATCTCCCGAGTGCCAAGCCTTCATTTTCCGTATCAATCCGAACCGATTTTACAAAGCCCGAAAGATCTTCATTTGTTTCCACACCCACTCGGATATAGTTTTCTGTCAGACCTGTAAACAAACCATCACGATTCTTGTTTTCAAAGAGCACAGAAACGGTTTTTCCAAAACTGCTGCGATAAAAGGTACTGCGCAATCGATTAGAAAGGTCACAGAGTATTTTTGTCCGCTGCTTAATCACTGTCGGATGCACGGGCACAAGATTGCCCCGTGTCACACGGGTGCCCTTCCGACGGGAATAGGGAAAAACATGCAAATATGAAAAGGGAAAGGCCCGAATCAAAGAAATAGTTTCGTCAAAATCCGCTTCATCTTCTCCCGGAAAACCCACCATTACATCCGTCCCCAAACCTAAGTTGGGCACGGATGTAATGGCCTCTTGCACAAAATTCATATAGGCTTGTCGAGAATAACGCCGATCCATCGCAGAGAGTATTGCATCGCTGCCACTCTGTAAAGGCAGATGCAAATAAGAACAGAGTTTTTTGGACGAGTGCATCAAATGTAATAATGCGGGTGAAACCGTCGTGGGCTCGATAGAGGAAATGCGAATACGCTGCAAATATTCAATGCCTTCAAGGGCCTGAATTAAACTCACCAAATCTTGGCCCTGAGATTCATACTCACCCAAATTCACACCCGTTAACACAATTTCACGATGCCCTCGTGCAGCCCAAATAGATGCTTCTAAGATCACATCTTCAAAATTGCGACTACGAGAACGTCCACGAGTGTAAGGGATAATACAAAAGGTACAGAAAAAATCACAGCCGTCCTGAATCTTGACGTTAGGCCGTGTCGTATGATCAAACACCGAAAGATTGGGAACAGTAAACTCACTACGGCTGATTTTTGGATTGTGAAACACCAAGGGGTTTTCGCGTTTTTGAAGCGGTGCACCTGAGCCGGAATATCCTTGGATAATGCCTTGTACGAGTTGAGGCAAAGACATTTTATGATCGGTTCCGGCGATGAGATCCACACCCGGCATCAGTCGAAGCACATCCACGCCCGATTGTGCATAACAGCCTGTCAATGCAATAAAGGTTTGTGGATTTTTTTTTAAGATACGTCGAATCAAGGCACGGCATTTTGATTCAGCCTGATTTGTAACGGAACAGGTATTGATCACACAAAGATCGGCGGACACATTGGGCGCAAGCACCCGAAAACCCGCCGCATCAAATCCTCCGGACAAGGCCCCACTTTCACTTTGATTTAAACGACAGCCCAAGGCTTGAAAAGAAACGGTCAGTGCAGGGTTTTCTTTTGGGACAATTTGAATCAGTTTGAATGCCGCTTGTGCGGATTTTATCAGTACAGCCATGTTTATTCGACGTGTTTGAGCGTATTTGAGGGACAGGCCCAAGACCGAGGAATCAACAAATGGGTGACGATTTCACCCTGCTCGACATGTTTTTCGATGACTTCAAGGGCATCCGCCTCAGACTGCAAAGAATACCAAGTGGCTTCGGGATAAACCACCACCGCGACACCAAAGGCACAGGCATCTAAACAACCTGCCTGATTTGCACGCACTTTGCCTTTGTGTCCTCGTGCGTAGAGTATTTTTTTGAAATAGTCTCGGATGGTGGAGGCCCCTTTGTCCGCACAGCATCCGCGCTCATCCGTATCCGGACGTTTATTGGTGCAAATAAAAATATGTTGTTTGTATTTAGACATGTTCAGAAAATAGTCCTTAAAGATTTTTAGCGCGCACCATTGCGTCTAAGGGAACGTTGGCACAGATAATTGTTTCAATGTACTCAAGGAGTTTTTGACCTAAGCCCCGGATACGCGTCTCGACTTGCGCATCAAGACAGTGCCCTTCTTTATCAAAAACATCCTGCACCCCGGCAATAGAAACGGATCCCGGTAAAACAATTGAACCCACATGAGCGCAAATACTACGCAGGCTTTCGAGTGACTTAATCGCCCCAATCTGCCCCGCAGCCACACCCAACAGCGCCACGGGCTTTCCAGATAAAGCTGAGGGAAAACCCAGGTTTTCGATCATCATCTTAATGACGCTGCTGTAACCCCCGTGATATTCAGGAGTCGAGAGCACAACGCCACTGGCCCTTGCAACGGCTGCCTTAAATTGAGCCGCATCGCCTGTATCTGAATCCTGCCCCGGAAAAGACAGGGTCATTTTTGCAGGATCAAAAACCTGCACATGAACCTCTTCTCTTTTTCTCATTTCGTCCACGACAAGCGCGAGCGCCTTTCCCGTATAATTGCCAGGGCGCACACTACCCTGAATAGTAACAATCTCAATCTGTTTATTCGTCAAATAAATCTCCCCACAATCGACAATGAACCGGGTTCAGGATGCACAGACAAAGTCCGATTTATTGCTCAATCGGAAAACTCGCCTGCCGCCAAGCGCCAAAACCACCTTCCATGGATGCAACCGTCTTATAGCCCATATTTTTGAGCGATTGTGCAGCCAGTGCGCTACGCCCTCCACCGGCACAATAAATCACGATGCATTTGTCCCGATCCTTAAAATGCCGCTCTACCGTCATTTCAAGGACACCTCGTGGAATAAAAACCGACTCGGCAATGTGACCCTCCTGAAGTTCTTCGGCTTCGCGACAATCAATAAGCACAAAATCTTCTTTTTGATCTATTCTTGTTTTAAGATCTGCGACCTCAAGCAAAATAATTTCCTGCTTTGCTTCTGACATCATCTCTTTCCAGCTTTTCATTTATATACCCTTAATTTCCTTCTAAGACAAATGCACCCATCAACTGCGCAATGACCGCTTGCGCAAAAAGCCTAAACCCTCGCGCCGCTTCAGGGGGATGTCCCGCGACACAGACCACAGGTTTTCCATCCACAACCCCAAGCACAATCGGTTTGCCTGAGCGCATGGGAATGCCATTAACCACCGTACCAGGTGTCCCTGCGGCATCAATCAGAGTGGCTGTGAAATCCTTGCCCCCAATGGCCGTTCCACCCGAAATAACCGCCATATCTGCCGTCTCTAAGGCAGTCTTTAAGCGGGCCGTAAAATCGGCCAAATCGTCTTTGGCAATGCCTTGAAACAGGGCTTCTGCTCCCGCTTCTTCAATCAGCGCTGAGAGCCCGTGGGCATTACAGTCCCAAATTGCTCCGACTCTGAACGGTTCTGAAGTGGGGATCACTTCGTCTCCCGAAGAAAAAAGGGCAACCTTCGGTTTGGAAGCGACAGAAACAGTCAAGATCCCCTGGCTTGCCAACAAAAAGATATCATCTGCAGTAATCCGATGGCCCTGAGAAAAGAGACCTTCGCCTTTTTTACGCAACTCCCCCTGAACCTCGATATTGTCATGGGGCTTTGCAGGTTTTGAAACCGCGATTTTATCGTCTGTACGCTGAACATCCCAAGCCCGCACCACCGCATAGGGCCCTTCTGGAATAAAACTACCCGTCGTGACTTCCAGGACTTGACCGGGAGCAAGACCTTTGGCTTCGCATTGTCCGACAAGAATACTGCCGACCACCTCCAAGGAGATTGGATGATTCTCCGAAGCAGCTTCAACATCCGCCATACAAAGCACAAAACCTTCCATAATCGAACGGCTGTAAGGCGGATCATCCAAAGCTGCCGAAAGATCTTTTGCCAAAATGCGGCCATTGGCTTCTCCAAGAGAAATCGTTTCAGAACCTTGTTTGGCTTTTGGAACAGCATCCAAAAACCGTCTTCGCGCATCAGAAATGGGATCGTCGTTTTGTGCCACCACGCCTCCTTCACTTATTAAAGAATGAAACTTACTCGTTACTTCGTCAATTGGTTGGACAAATACATATCATGAACATGCACCCGATTCAAGATCACCTCACCCCTCAAACGTCGAAGAGATTGGATTTTAATTGATTCTCGGTTATAGTACGCAAAGCATCTCACGACTTATGGGGACACAACATGCATTGGACCGTTGGCATTTTATCCGTCAAAGAAAAAGGCATCATTCCCGGCGAAGACCGAGTCACAAACGAGCTCACAAAGATGATTCATGATGCAGGGGGTACTGTCACTGTCACTGAAGTCATTGAGGCAGATCGTTCTAAAATCGAGAAAAAACTGATCGCATGGTCAGATCACCTAAAAACAGATGTGATCCTAACAGCCGGCGGTTCAGGCTTGGGCAAGCAGGATTGCACCCCCGATGCGACACAAACCATCATTGAGCGTGAAGTACCTGCAATTTCCGATGTGATGCGACTCGAAGTGTTTCGAAAGAGCACAAAAAAAGCAGTCATTTCACGTGCAATTTGTGGCATTCGAGAAGATACCCTCATCATTAATCTTCCAGGCAGCGCCGCACCCGCACGGGAAAACCTGGCAGTCATTCTCGATACCCTCTCACATTTTGTGCAGATGGTACGTACACCTTAGAGACCTCTCTTAATCGTCAAGAGGTCGCGGAAAATAAAGAGGACAAAATGGGATCTGGCAGTCCAATTGCGGTCATGTTGCTCTTTTCGTTACTGGCGCTTTGCGCGGTGCTTTTTGCTATTCCCGCTTTGCGTAGCCCCCCGCCGGGGTTTTCTTCACAAAAATGTACAAAATGTAAGTTTCTCAATCACTACAACGCCAAAAGCTGTAAAAAATGTGGCGGCACAGTACAAGCACTGCACAACGTGACCGACAAAGGAGGCGAAGATGATCAAAATTAAAGATATCGCATTCACAGGCTATCCCGTCACCGACTTAGCAAAAGCACGACATTTTTACGAAAATATACTCGGATTGACGGCCAAGGTTTATTCCGAAGAAGAGGCTTGCTCTACGGGAGATGAAAAAGGCTGGATCGAATATGAATTACCCTCCGGAACCTTCGCGATTACCAATGTCGCCCCTGATTGGAAACCCTCAACGTCAGGACCTTCTATTGCCTTGGAGGTTGCGGATATCAATTCAGCATTGCAGGATCTCAAAAAAAATGACGTGCCCATCGCACTTGAACCTTTTGAAAGTCCGGTTTGTTTTTTCGCTGTCATTCTAGACCCAGATAAAAATTCTGTGATTCTCCATCAAAGAAAAACAACTCACCCAGACTACACAGATTAAATTCAGCGACAAAATATCGAAGGGAATCGCCATGCTCAAACACATTGTCATCTGGCAGCTAAAAGAGGCGGTAGAGGATCGCTCTTACTCTGAAAATGCGCACGTTTTAAGGGAAACACTCGAATCGCTTGTAGGGAAAATCCCAGGACTCTTAAAGATAGAGGTTGGTTTTGATGAAAACGCAAAAGACCCCGACGTGGTCTTATATTCGGAGCTTGAAAGCTGGGAGGCTTTAAGCGTATATAAAGAACATCCTGACCATCAAGCCGTTATTCCCCTTGTGAAAACACTCTGTACGGCTCGGCGTGTCGTGGATTACGAAGTTTAATCCCCAACTTCAGAAAACTGCTGCTCCCCGAAGATGGCAGACTCGAAGGTGTAGTGTTTGAATTCCAAAAGATTACGGGAGGGGTCTTCGAGAAAAAATGTCTCATGTTCGAGCGGCGTGTCTGGAAAGCGTCGACGTGGCTTTTGATAAAAATTCAGCCCGTTTTCCTCAGCACGGCGTGCGAGTTCTTCCCAATCTGACCGAGATAAAAAAACCAGACCGAAATGGCGTGGATAAACACCCTGTTGCCCTTTGGGGCTTCCTGGATCTAAATGGGCAATGATTTGATGCCCCGCCAGGTCAAGGGTCATCGCCGAGGCTGAAGTCCTCCCCAAGTGACAGCCCAGTCCCCTCACATAAAACTGTTTGGCGGCCTCAAGGTCATGCACCGGAAAAGCCAAGTGGAAGAGCACATTCATTCAGAATACCTCAGTGAGACGCAAATCACTTGTTTTTGCAAATTTTCTGGTCTTTGTGTTGTAAAAAAAGATCATGCACGGACTATATCGTGATCAAATCCCCAATTCAACGAAAAATCGGCAACAGGTTCCGAGCAGGACCATTATACTTTTTTTGACTTTGTTAAAGAAGAGCCCCTATAATTGGGCCACTTTTGGAGGTCTTATGCTTAAAGTCATCTCGATTTTGGCCCTTTTTTTTGCCGGGTGTAGCACATCCTCTCCGCTTTTGATGCCAACAGCCGAAGGGAAAAATGCGGGAGGCCGTGAAGCCATTCGAGTCATCGTCAAACCCATTACCACACACGGTCTTGGCTCTGAGGACGAGAAACGACTCGGGATTGATCTTTCCGACCACTTTACGGCTTTTGCAGTACTTCTCTCAAATCAAACCAAAGAAGCCATTTCCTATACGCTTTCCAGAACCTACCTCACCATTGAAACAGAACAAGAGCAGTACCCCTTAAACGAAGCAGAGAGTATTCAATATTATCGTGAGGGAGATGATGCAAGCCGTATCATTCTTTTTCCGAAATCAAAAAAGAAAATGGCAAAAGAAATAGAAAAAATTAAAGTCATTCGATTGAAAGATGGAGACATCTTACCGGGAGACCAGAGAAAAGGTTTGATTCTATTTAAGAAAGTGGGTCAGGACCATTGCAAAGACGTGGTCCTGACCCTAGAAGACATTATTGTTATAAAGACAGGCGAGAAAAAACGCTTCTCATTCCCTTTTTCGTGCAAATCAAAATAATAAAATAAACCAGACAATGTTTACTGAGACGCCGTTTCTACTGCATCTAAAACAGCAAGACTTTTTCTTCGGTTATCCATGATTGTTTTATCCATGAGCGCACCGCAGTTAATACATTTCCAAACATTGAAGATTACAAAAAAATCCGAAAGCCGCTCCAAATACATCAACCCACTACATTTTGGACATTTCATCTTATTCCTCCTTATTTTAGTGAAAGCAAGACACTCGTATTCCAATGCAAAGGTTATGCCTAAGCTGTATGTGGCTAAAACCGACCCTTTTAAGGCCTTTGCTCGATATTTCTGGGGAATTTCGCCAATATATTGACGGTAGCGACAAAATTTTGTCTCCTTTTGAAGACAGAATTATCAATAAATGGATTCCGGATTGTAGAAAATGCTAAAAATCAAGGACTGGCCCAAAGCAGAACGTCCACGAGAACGCTTATTAAAAAATGGTGCGGAGTCTCTTTCCGATGCCCAGCTTTTGGCCATCCTTCTGAGAACAGGTTCGGACAAGGGCGATGCCCTGCAACTTGCCATTTATCTGCTCAAAAAATTTTCCCCTTTGCCGCAATTTTTCCAGGCGACGGTTTCCGAACTTTGCGCCGTCAAAGGGGTCGGGCCTGCAAAAGCCGCCCAACTGAAGGCTGCATTGGAATTAGGGCGACGGTCACTCAGCATTCCCTTATTTGAAGGTGCCATTTTTTCAAAAAGCCGTGATGTCTTTCAATATTTTGCTCCCTTGTTTAGAAACGCAAAAAAAGAGTACTTCAAGATTCTTCTATTGGACCAAAAGAACAAACTCATACGAGATGTCACTATTTCTGAGGGGAGCCTGACCGCCACCGTCGTTCATCCGCGAGAAGTTTTTCGACCTGCGATTCGGGATTCGGCAGCCGCTGTCATTTTTATTCACAATCATCCCAGCGGAAACCCGAGTCCGAGCACTGAAGATAAAAATATCACCACACGTTTGAGCAAAGTGGGCGAAGTGATGGGAATTCCCGTCTTAGATCATCTTATTATTGGTGATCGGGACTATTTTAGCTTTGCTGATGCCGGATATATTCAGCATCAGCAACAAGGAATCTCAGTCGCAGGTCAAAACGAAGTGGTTTACAGATGAAGAAGTGTATATACTGCGGTCTCACTATCAATTTCAAGGGAGTTAAATGTGAAGCCACTGATCACTTTATGGTTTTTTGTGCTGGGAAGCACCGTCCTTTTGTCCGGTTTTTTTTACTTGGCTGAAAATTATCCCCACATCATCGGAAACTTTTACTTTTTGGCAGGCATAGCGCTGGGCGCTTACCTCATCATGGTTTTTATGAAATGGTGGTCCTACAAAAATAAGAAAAAAAACTTGAGCAAAGATTAAAAAAACCTGTCTTTTCTATTTTGTTTTCTCGCTTTTTCCAACATAAAACCCCTTCCAAAACAAGCCCAGAATACCCCTCGATTTCTTGACACATTCCGGCTTCTATGATACCCATTTTAAAGGCAACTATAAGGAGGGACCCTTTTGTCTTTAAGCAAAAGTGCAATCATCGAAAAGGCACAAAAGCTTGTTTTAAAAGGAAAAATAAAGCAAGCCATTACCGAGTGGAAAAAACTTGCCGCCGAAAATCCAAACGACGGCAATACCTACAACGCCATCGGGGACCTTTATCTCAAAGCAAACGACAAAACAAATGCAACCGGAGCTTTTATCAAAGCGGCTGATGCATTTCAAGCGGCAGCCTTTGAACTTAAAAGCATCGCCCTCTATAAAAAAGCCCTGAAGGTTGACCCTTCCAAAATTGAAATTCACGAGAAACTCGCCGTCGTTTATGCCGAACGTGGACTCATCGGAAATGCCATTGATGACTACCTCAAGGTTGCAAAACACTATTATAAAAATGGGAATTTTCGAGGCGCCCTTGCTGTTTACCGAAAACTTTCTGGCCTCGACCCAGAAAACCTTAATATTCGCCTTGAAATCGCTGAAATGTGCGAAAAACAAGATGTCATTGAAGAAGCGATCGAAGAGTACAAAAAACTGGTCGCTCGCTATGACGAAAAAAATATGCCTGATGAGGCCGCTAAGATTCGCAAAAAAATCAACACACTAGATCCGACATACGCGTCACAACAAAAATCAACAGAAGAAAAGATACCCGAAGTTCCGCTTAAAAACCCACCAGCCCCCAAGCACTCTGAAACAGAAGTTGAAAATTCAATTGAAGAAAGAAATTTTGGTGACAGAGAACCCTCAGAAAGTGCACAGGGGTTTTTGGCCCCTGAGGCGGAACCCCTACTTCAAGAACAGACCATCTTCCCTTCAGAAGAAAGCCTTTTAAGTAAGCCCGCGATAGCAGGCCAGTCTAAGGAAAGCTCAGACCTAGCTCAGCTCGAAAATGCAATGACCGAAGCAGAGGTTTATGTGCAATACGGTCTCATCGACAAAGCCATTGCCCAGCTCAAATCGCTTACAACATCATTCCCTTCAGCATTGAAACCCCACTTAAAATTAAAAGAAATTTATACACAACAAGGCATGACACAGGAAGCCATCACCACATGTCATTATCTTGTCGAACACTACACTTCAATCGGAGATGAAAAGGCAAAAAATGCGATTCTGGAAGCATTAAAATCATTTGAAAACCAAGATGACAAGGGCGCTGTGCTTTCGACTACAGCACAGAAAGTCGAAACCAATACCTCCTATTTTGACGATGAAGCAGGCTTGGAAAAACGAGATTATGAGGCCGAATCTTTTGGGGAAGCCATATTAAACGCAGACTCACTCTCCGATCAGCATTCTGAAGCACCCACACTTACGGCCATTGGGGAGGATGTTCCCGACAAGCTGGCGACCGCCAAAAACACATCCCAGGATACAGGACCAGCAGAAGACGGGGAGTTTGTCGATCTCAATACAATCCTTTCTGAGGGATTTGAAGGCGAGGAGGACGAAATTGAGGGTTCTCTCGAAAAATCCTTTCGGAACCTTCAGGAAAGTCATGAGGGTCATGACACTGAGGAGGCTGAGACACAATACGACCTGGGAATCGCCTATAAAGAAATGGGCATGCTTTCGGAAGCCATGAAGGCCTTTGAGTTGGGGGCCTTGGGCGAGGAACGTTTTGAAGACGCAAACATCATGCTTGCAACATGTTACAGAGAAGAAGGCTCAACACCAAAAGCCGTTCAAGTCATTGAAAAGGCACTCACCAGCAGAGGAAATGAGACAGGCCAATTCATCGCCCTAAAATATGAACTGGCCTTGCTTTACGAAAAACTCGGTGATAAACAGTTCAAAACACTCTATCAAGAAATTTTTGATGCGGACCCCTCGTTTCGTGATATTGCACTGAAATACCGTAATTCAACTTCCAAAGACCATGCACAAAAAAAATCGGCTTCCAAGAAAACAAAGGATCGGGTTTCGCACCTCTAGGGGATGAACACCTTGTTAAATTTGATGCGACCCGACAAATACTTAGGGGGCGTTCTCAATTAACCTGGAAGTCCCCTAGGAGCCTGTCGGACTTAGGATAAATCTACTGCGAAAAATCTATTTTGGCCCATTTTTTCGGTCATTTTCGTTAAATATCGGGGATATTCTCCTCAAACGATCAAAAAAATGGACTCAAAATCGCTTTCTCTCGCTACGATCACCTAAGTCCGACAGGCTCCTAGTGAGATATAAAAAAATCCTTCCAGTACCAATGACCTCCCAATCTTCTTCCCAAAGAATACAAGGGTTCAAACGCAAATTATTTTTGAACATAGGCCTCACCTTTAGAAGACTTTCTGAATTAAGGCTCTAATCGGTAACCATTAGCTCTCGTATGGAAAATATTATATGCTGTGCTAATGATAAATGAGGAAGCAGAAAACAGGCAGATGACCGAGCGCAGCCATGATATGGCATCCCGCTGGCCTCTTCCAGCAAAGGATTATTGGTCAACGCCCTTTGCTGAGGCTTTGTTGAAACATTTGCATCTCTTCGAAGGAGCCACTATCTTAGATATTGCTTGTGGTCATGGCATTCCCGCCTTCTACCTGGCTGAGCATCTCGGCGAGACAGGGGCGGTATTTGCGATAGATGTAAACGAACATCAGATATCACGGGCTCGAATGATTCAAGGACAGCAGCTTCCATGGCTTCGTTTCGAGTGAATGGATCTGCGTGCGATCTCAAAAATGCTCCCGACCTTTGATTCACTCTGGCAGAGAATTGATCGAGAAATGCTTGCCCGCGGATTAAGTGCGGAGCGCGCAAGACTCGAAGCCTATTTAACTGAGCGGCCTTCTATCGAAGATGGCCGTGTATGGCTTTCCGCACTGGGACTTGAACGAATCAAGATCACGGAGTGGCCGCTGGAAGTCGCCACCAGTCATGGCTTGATGTTTCTAAATCATCCGCTGTTGCGAGGTGGCTTTCTCGACGACGTGTATGAATGTTTCGAAGACCCGCATCTTGCGGATGATTTGATGAAGACGGTCTCTGAAGACCTTCCAAGTTTTACCCCCTTATTCGCTCAGCGGGGTGCCTTGTCTGGATGGAAAATTTAGAGTGCGCTCTCTTTTTGTCTATTTATTTGCGTTTTATGAATGAACTCATGCTCTTTACGGATGGAAGTGTGAATACGCATTCAAATATTGGATATGGCGCTTATCTCGCTGTGTCTGATCGTGTACGCTCATTGGATTCCTTGAGGCTAAACGTGAAAGTGAGGCGATTTGAGCATACGTCTTCAACAAAACTGGAACTACAGACTCTATTATGGGCATTAAGCAATATTCAAGCATTAGGGAAAAAGATAAGGATCTATACCGATTCTCAAAACATTATAGGCTTACCGAAAAGACGTAGTCGCTTGGAGCAAAATGCTTATCGTTCGAGGATAAATAAACATCTCAAGAATTATGAACTGTATCAAGAGTTTTATAAAATGATCGACCGATTGGATTGTGAATTTTTTAAAGTCCATGGTCATCAGGTATCGAACCAAAAAGATGATATGGATGGTTTTTTTACATTAGTGGATAGAGCTTCAAGGAATGCACTGAGAAAAGAGTGTCAGTGACCTATCTTTTCTGGCTCTGTTGCAAAAAATAGAATACGAGATGTTTTCATTGTATAACTCATCGAAATGACAAGACACAGGTTTTGTGGGTTCTCCCGCGACAATAAAGGCTTAGTAAAAAATACCGACTAAAGAATAGTTTTGCTCTCTCGAAACGGACGGCCCAAACTGCTTCAAAAGTAGGATTAGACCTGCATCATTACAATTAATATTCCGTGAATGTTAATTCAAATCAGTAAAGCTCTAAATTCGCGTACTTTAAGATCATCTTTTTCATGCCGTAGGTTTCAAACAGTACGGTGACTTTTCGCGCAACCCCCGCCCCTTCATAATGTTTCACACGACCAATGCCAAAACGACTGTGTCGCACCATGTCCCCGGCTTCTATTTGTCCGCTGCCGCCACCGGATTCTTTTTTTCGCAGTACCCTTGTTGGCGACGGGGTCGGCGAAGCATAACGATTTTGGGCATAAGCACCGACATTCCCGGCCGCATGATTGCCAGCATATGACGGACCGGAATAGCCTCCGGGCACTGCGGCCTCTTTCACGATGCGCACTCCTTCTTCGGGTAAATCGCGGATAAAACGAGAGGGATTGTTCCAATGTGAAGTCCCGTACAAACGCCGCTGGGCCGCACTTATCAAATACAGTCTTTCCTTCGCACGTGTCATGCCCACATAACAAAGTCGACGCTCTTCTTCCATTTCTTTCGATTCGTTCAAAGAACGGGTGTGCGGGAAAAGCCCGTCTTCCATGCCCGCCATAAAAACCACAGGAAATTCCAAGCCTTTTGCGGAATGCAAGGTCATGAGCGTCACACGTTTTTCGGTCACTTCGTTTTCATCGCCACTCGAAACCAAGGCCACCTGATCCAAAAAACCTTTCAAACCACGTGTTTCCGACTCGTCTGACAAATCCTCGTCTTCTTCCCACTCAAGCCCTGCTTCGGGGATTTGCAAAACAAATTGATCCGCCGCAGCAATCAATTCAAGCACATTTTCAATGCGGCTCTCAGATTCGGGGCCAAAGGATTTTTTGAGATAATCGAGATAGGAAATCTCTTCAATCAGATAACGAATGAGTTCCGGTAGCGGCGCATTTTCAGCAAAAGATTGCAGACGCACAATGAGTTCAAAAAAGACCGACAGTCCGCGCTTGCCTTGCGGAGAAAGCCCGGCTTCATCCAAGTGCTGCAAGGCCTGTAAAAGGGGCATCTGTGCGTCTTCGGCAAAAAGAGCGAGGCGTTCCAGTGTCACGCGACCAATACCTCTTGTAGGCAGATTGATAATGCGTCGTAGGCTGATATCGTCGTCCGGGTAGATCAAAAGCCGCAAATAGGCCATCAGGTCTTTGACTTCTTTGCGATCATAAAAACGCTGTCCGCCGTAAATAAAATAAGGCACCCCCGCCGTCCGTAGGGCTTCTTCGATCACCCGCGACTGTGCATTGGTGCGATAGAGAATTGCAAAATTAGAAAGCGCCGTGCCTTCTCTTTCGCGTAAAACCCTTATGTTTTTGAGGATAAAACGCGCTTCCGCCTTTTCATCCGGCACCTGTGCCCAAACAATTTTTTCACCCACACCATTTTCTGTCCACAAATTTTTCTGTTTTCGACGGGTATTTTTTTCAATCATGGCTGTGGCAGCGGTCAAAATCGTACTGGTGGAGCGATAATTCTGATTGAGAATGACCACTTTTGTATCGGCGAAATCGCGTTCAAAACTTAAGATGTTTCCCACATCGGCACCGCGAAAAGCATAGATGGATTGATCATCATCACCGACAACACACAGATTTCGGTGTTTTGCACTGAGCAGGCAAATTAATTGATACTGGGCATGATTTGTATCCTGATATTCGTCGACCATAATATACTGAAAACGATCTTGGTAAGATGCCAAGACCTGAGGGTTTTCTTGAAACAGTCGAATCGTGCAACCAATTAAATCATCAAAATCAAGGGCCTTCAAAATCCCCAGGCGTTCTTGATAAAGGCTGTACACCTTTTTTAAAGCGGCTTCAAAACCAAACTCCCCTGCACGGTTTGCGTAGGCTTCTGCCGAGACCAATTGGTGTTTTAATTTTCCAATCTGGCTCAATAAAGAACGCGGGGGGAAGAGGTCTTCGTTGATTTCAAGATCGGCGATACAGGACTTCATCAAGACCAATTGATCGGAGGCATCGTAGACCACAAAATCCTTCTGAAGACCCAAGACCTTCACATGTTGGCGGAGAATGCGTAAACATGCCGAATGAAATGTGGAAATCATCAATTTCCGGGCAATTTCCGGTGCGAGCAAACGCGACACCCGTTCGCGCATTTCTTTTGAGGCTTTGTTGGTAAACGTCACCGCTAAAATACGAAAGGGAGAAACATCCAGTGCTTCAACCAGGTAGGCAATACGATGCACAATTACACGGGTCTTGCCACTGCCCGCACCTGCCAATATAAGCAGGGGGCCATCAATTTGTCCGGCTGCTGCGCGTTGTTCTGGGTTTAACTGGGAGAGGATCGGGTGTTGCAGGGCTTGACTCATTCGACGGTCACACTTTTTGCCAGGTTCCTCGGCTGATCCACATCGCTGCCCCGAAAAACGGCAATATGATAGGCCAAGAGTTGAAGCGGGATACACATTAAAATAGGACTCAAGGCCGCGACGACTTTAGGAATAAAACAGATTTCATCCACAAGTGGGGCCAATTCTGTATCGCCTTCTTCTGCAAAAGCAATGACGATGCCCCCCCGCGCTTTCACTTCCATGACATTGCTGATCATTTTTTCGTAGACTTTATCTTTCAAAGCCAGAACCACAACGGGCATATTTTCATCAATTAGGGCGATGGGGCCGTGTTTCATTTCTCCTGCGGGATAGCCCTCTGCATGAATATAAGAAATCTCTTTGAGTTTGAGTGCGCCTTCTAAGGCCACGGGATAAAGCACTCCCCGGCCCAGATACAGAAAATCCCGATAACGAAAAAAACGTTTCGCCACCTCAGCCACACGATCTTCACGTTTGAGCACGGCTTTGATCTGCTTTGGCAATAACAAGAGTTGATGGATTAAATCCTTGCCCTCAGCCTCCGAAAGATGTCCTCTTTTTCGCCCAAGATAAATGGCCAATAACACCAAGGCGGTGAGTTGTGTCGTAAAAGCTTTTGTGGAAGCAACGGAAATTTCAGGCCCCGCATGGGTATAAAAAACGGCGTCCGTTTCTCGACTCAGACTGCTGCCCACAACATTGCAAATCGCAAGGGTCGGCACATTTTTGCCCTTTGCTTCTTTAATCGCCGCCAAGGTATCCGCCGTCTCTCCAGACTGAGAAACACCAACCACCCAATCCCCCGAGCCAAGATGCGGGTCGCGATAGCGAAACTCAGAAGCAATGTCGACTTCAACCGGAATTTTTGCAATCTCTTCCAATAAAAATTTCCCCACCAAGGCCGCATGCCAGGAAGTCCCACACCCAATCAAGATCATGCGTTGACAGTTTTCCATCAAATCACCAATTTGCTCTGCCCCGGATAAAAGCACTTCTCCCGCTTCTTGTGCAACGTGGCCTCGAATCGTGTCCACAATCGCACGGGGCTGTTCATGAATCTCTTTCAGCATAAAATGACGATAGCCGCCTTTTTCGGCCATGACCGGATCCCAGGAAATTTGATGTTCTTCTTTCTCCAGCGCTGAACCTTTAAAATCACTTATCTCAAAACCCTTCTTGGAAAATTGCACAATTTCGCCATCCTCCAGATAAATCACTTTACGTGTATGAGATAAAAAAGCGGGAATATCAGAAGCGACAAAAAACTCGTCTTCCCCGATACCCACGACAAGCGGACAACCAGAGCGCACTGCAATCAAGGTTTCCGGGGCATCTTCGGACAAAACACAAAAGGCATAACTGCCTTCCATCTTGAGCACGGCAAGTCGCACCGAGGCTTCAAGGGAATGACCCGCTTGGTATGCAGAATCAATCAAATGGATAATGACTTCGGAGTCGGTATCCGAGGCAAAGACACGTCCATCGGCTTCGAGCTTTTTTTTCAGAGAGAGATAGTTTTCAATGATGCCATTGTGCACCATCACCAGAGCGCCCGCGCGATGCGGATGGGCATTATCCTCAGTAGGTTTTCCGTGCGTGGCCCAACGCGTATGCCCGATACCCGCCACCCCGTCAGAGGGGGTCGGCGGCAAAATAGCCTCAAGAGATGAGAGCTTGCCCACGGATCGTTTAAGCTGAAGTTCTCCCTCTAAAAAATAGGAGATCCCGGCTGAATCATAGCCTCGGTATTCCAGCCTTCTGAGACCATCTACAACAAGAGAAACCACGTTTCGCGGACCAACATAACCGATTATCCCACACATATTTTTTCACCCTCAAAATAACAAGATCACGCTATCAATTTACGAGTCTTTGGCTCTTTTCTTTTTCGCCCAACCTGCAATATTGGATTGTTTTGTACGAGAAACCGCAAGTGCATCGGCTGGCACATCTTTTGTGATGGTCGTTCCTGCCGCGATCAATGCCCCCTTGCCTACAGACACGGGCGCAACCAATTGAGTATCACTCCCGATAAACACATCGTCTTCGATAATCGTCTGCAATTTGTTCTTTCCATCGTAGTTGCAGGTGATCGTTCCCGCACCGATATTCACACCCGCACCTATTGTAGCATCTCCCAAATAGCTCAGATGGCTGGCCTTTGATCCCTCACCCAGGACGGTTTTTTTCACTTCCACAAAATTACCCACTTTGGCTTTTTTTCGGATCACGGCATCGGGACGCAAATGGGAAAATGGGCCAATTACGGCCTGGGATTCGACCACCGCTTTTTCGAGCACACAGTGGTCTTTAATCATCACATCATCCCCAATTTTACTGTCTAAAACCCGGGAAGCATAAATCGTTACCCCTTCGCCAATTTCTGTCTCACCCTGCAAACAGACGCCTGGATAAAGCACGGTATCCGCACCAATTTTCACCGTGGCGTCAATTTGCACACGCGCCGGGTCAATAAAACTGACCCCTTCAGCCATCCATTGTTTGTTAATCCGCTGGCTCAAGACGGCAGAAACCGCCGCCAAATCTGCACGGCTATTCACACCAATGACTTCTTTAGGATCGGCCTCACAGCCCATTAAGGGCAAACCTTCTGAAACCGCGATGCCGATAACATCGGTTAAATAATATTCACCCTGTTTATTATTGGGCTGAACCTGAGCTAAGGCCCGAAAAAGGAAATCGGCGTCACAAAGATAAACACCCGTATTGACTTCTTTGACTGTACGCTGTTCCGCTGTGGCATCTTTCTCTTCCACAATACGATCTATACCGCCGTTTTTACGCCGAAGCACACGACCGTAGCCCTTTGGATTTTCAAGAAACACGGTTAAAAGACCCACTGCGGCCTCCGCTTCTTCGTAATCGGCTAAAAATTGCTCAATCGTTTCTTTACGAAGCAAGGGGGTGTCGCCATTTAAAATAAGAACAGGACCAGAAAAATCCTTCAAGGCTTCTTTGGCTTGTAAAACGGCATCGCCTGTCCCACGCGGGGGATCTTGCAGTAAGGGACTCAAACCTGCTTCAGACACTAATTTTGAAACAGTCTCGGCCTGATGCCCCACGACCACAAATGCTTTTTCAAATGCCAGTGATTTCACGAGCGTCATCACATGCCCCAACATAGACCTGCCTGCCAAGGGATGCAGCACTTTCGCCAGACGCGATTTCATACGTGTCCCCTTTCCCGCCGCCAGGATAATTGCCGCACACACGCTCAAGCACTTCCCTCCTCTATCACCTTCGGCACCTGGCTTTCGTCCACTTTTAGCTCCGGTCGATAAAGACCCACGGAAAAGACGATCTTCATCCCATCTTCAACCGTCAGCGTTAAGGGAATCACGTCACCTTCGGGCACAAGAATCAAAAAACCAGAGATGGGGTTCGGCACAGTCGGGATAAAAATACTCAGCGCCTTGCCCTTTGAAACACGCTCAATCGTTTTATCCATTTCGCCCGTCACAAAACCATAAGTAAAGAGACCACTCCGGGGGTACTCAATCAGCACCACACGCGAAAAATTTTTATTTTCACCCGCTTGCATCGAGAGCGTGTCGACCAAAGACTTCACCATCGAATAAACATTTTTTACAAGCGGAACAGAACTAAGGAGCTTTTCCCAAAGATTAAAGAGCTTTCGGCCAAACACATTGGTTGTAAAAAGTCCTGCAAAAAAAATCAATGCCAAGAGCAATAAGATCCCAAAACCGGGGATGTAATAAAGATCCCCACTTTTCATAAAATTCCCCAGAACCCCCTCCATCATCACCAGCAGGGTTTTTAGGATGAGATAAGTTCCACCCATGGGAACAATGACCAGCAAACCCGTAATAAAATAACGACGTAGCCGTATTTTATGACCGATTTTTTGTTTTTTTCGGGGTGACTCTTCTTGAGTTGGTTTTGACATTTTTTTAGATTTTGTCCTTAGCGCTGGGACAATAGAACCTTATAGCTTAAGCAAGCGTTTCGCATTATCCAACAAAATTTTCTGGCGCACTTCGGGTTTGAACCCTGCTTTTTCAAAATCTGCAAGCCAACGCTCAGGCGTTAAAAAGGGATAGTCCGAGCCAAAAAGCACTCTATCCTGAAGCAGGGTATTGGCATAACGCACAAGAGAAGGCGGAAAATATTTGGGCGACCAACCCGAAAGATCAATGTAAACATTGGTTTTGTGTACAGCCAAAGCAAGCATCTCTTCCTGCCAAGGCCAGGAAGGATGCGCACCAATAATGGTCAAATCAGGAAAGTCCGCAGCGACATCATCAATGGAGGGAATGGGGCGGGCATATTTAAGCTTGAGCCCATTGCCACCCGGAACCCCCGCGCCCACACCCGTCGTGCCCGTATGCACCAGCAAGGGGATCTTCAGGGCTGAGCAGGTCTCCCAGAGCGGATAAAAACGGCGGTCATTCAAATAAAATGCCTGACAAATCGGATGCAGTTTGAGTCCACGCAGACCCAAGACTTTGACAGCACGGGTTAATTCATCTACTGCTATCCGCCCCTTCCAGGGGTCGACACTGGCAAAACCAATAAACGATTCGGGATATTTTTCCACCGCAGCCGCAACATAGTCATTCGTCACAGGGGGAAGACCCGTCTGAGTCTCGGTATCCCAAGCTAAAAGCACACCCAGCATATCGACTTCACGATAATAACGCGCCATTTCCTCCAAGCTGACAATCACATCTTCTTTATGAAAATACTTGAGGGCATCTTTGAGGTATTTCCCCCCGGAATCCACGAGATATTCTTTCGTGCCCGGATGCACGTGCATGTCAATGGCAATCATCAGTCAATGCTCAGCATTTAGATTTCGTCTCGCTTAAATCAAGGAAAACGGTGAACGTTTAAGCCTTCACCTTGCCTGGATTTTTCTTCGTGGCAAGGCAGGTGAGATGAACCCTTAAAAAGCAAAGGCAACGTAGAAGGACAATGCCGTCTGATCTAACAGACGTAACTCGGCACCCACTTCCGTTTTTTGATTCACCTTCATTAAAAGCCCAGCAAAAGCACCAAAACTACTATCCTCTAGCGCCACACCACCACCACTGGTCACAATTTCAAGACTGGAAAAAACAAAACCGCCGTAAGTCGTCAAAACGGAACGGCCTTCGGGTGCGGCTGCGCCGCCAGCATCAATATAGGCCCCCAGGGCAAAATCGTATTCGGTGAAGCTATTTCGACCACCACTGTCTCCGTCCGCCCGCACTTGAAGCATCTGCGCCACAGAGCCAATCTTTAAATTCATGTCATCTAATGTCGCCCAAGTCACCTTTGTGCCAAAACCAAAAGCAGGACCGGCATCGGAATCTCTTCCGCCCACTTCAAAACGCCCGAAGCCCGCACGATAAAGAAAGTCGACGCGCTCCGACATACCCACCTGTCCTTTTGCCAACACACTCATGCTTTCGGTATCACCCGGGCCTTCAAAATCGCGGTCGAGCATAAAATTAAGCTCCAAGCCCAACGTGGATTGATTTGTACCCACTGTTGCCCCCGGCACCCCAATCGGGGCAGCCGCGGCAGGCGAACTTAAAGCGACAAAAAAACTAAAAAAACCTGTGATTGCTAATAATATAAACTTCATTTTAATTCTCCTTAAAAAATGTCCAAATAATGCCGCAGAAAATTAACACATTCAAAGATAAGACCGCAAGATTAACAAGCGCACAAAACCCGTCAATTAGAATCTGAGATAAATGGAGGGAGCAATTTCTGGCTGGCGGCTTCTGAGCTTGATCGTCTAGAAGAGGCGTGGGATGAACCCCTTTGTGATCCGCTCATGGCGAAACAATTCGGAGCGTCTCTCGCGATATTTTATTAACCTGGCAATTAAATATAGAGAGATATTGTGTTAGATATAGGATACTTTCAGGATGGAAAAAGAAGATGCGAGAAAACTCACAACGGAAGCGCAAGAGCAGTTAAGACGTCAGGCCATCCGTCTTCGCAAACGAGGTGAAACCTACAAATTGATTGGAGAAATTGTCGGGGTTCACCAGAATACGGTCTGGAAGTGGTGGCAAAAATATAATGCCTTCGGGGCCTTAGGTCTGAAAATTCAGAAGCTGAGGAAGACGTGAAGGAACACAGCGTCGTCTTAAGGTTTTTCAAGAATTAAAGATTCAGAATTTGATTAGCGACAACACGCCAGATCAATTAAAACTGACCTTTGCCTTGTGGACCCGCCAAGCGGTACAGGAGATCATTCAAACTAAATTTGGGCTTAGGATTCCGATTCGAACAGTGGAAGAGCACCCGAAAAAAATAGAGATATTCTATCTGCCATCGTATTCACCTGAGTTGAATCCTGATGAGTATTTGAACTGTGACTTAAAGGCAGGAGTCCATTCACGTCCTCCTTCAAGAACCCAAGAGGCTCTTATTACAAAGGTCAGAT
>UOGF01000059.1_pt1 | contig 32344 bp, 36 predicted proteins | sample 1989081 | NCBI WGS metagenome assembly UOGF01 (sample SAMEA4712195, study PRJEB27164) | hydrothermal vent metagenome | biome: marine basaltic hydrothermal vent biome; feature: marine hydrothermal vent; material: mineral | place: Pacific Ocean | collected 2011-06-14/2011-07-23 | depth 1719 m
CTACTTACCCTATCGATTTGAGGGGAATGAAAAACGCCGAAACAAGATAAAACGTGTCTTCTACTACGTTGGAGAATCGTGTCAAAGCTGCGAACAGAAAATACTCTGCACAAAAAGCAAAAACCCGAGGCGGATTACAAGATGCCCGGAAGAAGGGTCGATTGATCGGATGCAGCTTCGCATGCAACAGTATCCTGAAATCATGAAAAAGCGAAAAGCAATCGTAGAACACCCCTTTGGAACGATAAAGTTTTGGAATCACCAAAATGCATTTTTGATGCGAGGTCTTGAGAAAGTTCTCTCAACACTGGCCTATAACATGAAACGCGTGATCAAGATTGTTGGTGTTAAAAAGATGATAGAAGCCCTTGTTTAAAGGGGCTTAATTGCTGTTTTTTTAAGAAATTAAGACCCAAAAGGGTCATTCTAAAGCGAAAAAGTCAGACTAACCGACCAAAAAACCAAAACCCATCGATTCTCGGTTCACAAGAAAAAACCCAGAATCGTTTTCACACAGTCTGGCGACGGGTTCGGCCCTTTTTAGGAAGCCCACTTCATTTGTAACTTGCGGTGGCTCGCTGCACAATCACGAAGATAGAGGTTGATCAGGCTCTGATAGGGGATACCCGTTTCCTCTGCCATTGTCTTAAAATAGGAAACAGTATCACGGTCTAGACGTATCGTAATTGCTTGTTTCAACTGTTTAGTGTAGGGGTTTCGACGTCCCTTCATTTTTGAAAAATCATAATGGTCTCTCATTATCTTGTCTCCAAATACTCCTGTTCTTCCTCTTTGTCTGCCTTTCTTGCTGAAATAATCCGAACCACGCAATCGCTGTCACGGAGACAGTGGCAAACAACGAGAGTCCGTAACTTGAAACTCACTCCGAGTAGAATGAACCGATCTTCATCTTCTGAGTGGTCAGGATCGCAGTATTGGATCGCATTTTCATCGTAAAAGACTGTCTGAGCTTCATCAAAGGAAACACCGTGCTTTTTAATATTGCTTTTTTCTTTTCTGTTGTCCCACTCGAAACTCAACTCATCCATATGTACATTGTATGCATATAAAAAATAGGCGTCAAGATGGTTCGAAAAGCTTAGAGCCGAACGCCCGCAATCACCGGGCCGCGATGGGTGATTGTCCATTTGAAAACGCCCAGCCTCGCAGCTCCGGTGAGATCAAGATTGGGCAATATACAGTTTGAGGAAGCTCTGATTAAATCAGGGGTTTATATGCTCTGATTTTCCCACATCGCCTTGGCTTCTTTGAGGTAGTTTTTAAAGGGGTCGGTGGTACCGAGCACGTCTTTTTCGAGATAGAAAGAAGCCCAGTTAATGACGTAAGGCGCGGGTTTTTCCATGAGTTTACGAATGAGGTAAGCCCGACCGACGGCCCGGCTTGCCACCGGTGGCATTGCAGTGGCTTGTTGGATGGCCTCATCCGTGCTCAAGCGTGCGATCTTGCCTTCACTTTCAAGGGCGAGGTAGAGGCCCCGTTCCGGATCCAGGTTGTGATACTCCAAGTCGAGGCTCTTGAGCCAGGGGTCTTGCCAGTCTAAATTTTCGCTTTCTTTGAATTGTGTGAACAAGCTCAATTTAGAGGCCCAATCCACTCGGCCGACCAAGACTTCGACATCGTTCTTTTCCAGATCGTTTAGCATGGTTTCCCAGGCTTGAAGTGTCCAATCGGTGTCATCATTTTCTCCCGCAAGGTACTTCTTCGCGGCCTCTAAATAAGCGCGTTGTATGTCGAGCGCCCTTGTTTCCCTGCCATCCAATAATCGGATTTTCCAGCGGCGGGTGGGATCACGTGAAATGATTTTGAGGGCCATCACAGGTTCGAGCAGGTCGAGTATCGGGGCCAGACCTTCGTGAATGAGGTCGAGCACGAGCGCCGTGGTGCCGATTTTTAGGGCGGTAGCATATTCGCAGAGATTGGAATCTCCCAGTAACAAATGCATCCGGCGAAAACGCTCTGGATCGGCCAGGGGTTCATCGCGGGTATTGATGATGGCACGACTGAACTGGACCCATTGGTAGAGGTCGCTGACAATGTGATCGGCGCGTTGTGAAATTTGGAAGGGAATGTCCGGGAATTTTTCATCTCCCAGGGTGACAAAACCTTCCGGGACAAAATTGGCACCCAGTCTTCCGGTACCACTGAAGATTTGGCGGGTGGTTAAAAAAGGCACGAGCTGTGCAAGACCTTCTTGTGTAAAGGGAAAATCACGGGAAACCAAGTAATTTTCATGCGCACCGAAGGTGGCACCGGTTTCGTAATCAATGTTGTTTTTGATGAAACTCGCAGACTCAAGCAGCCCCATTTCCTCTAAACTCTGATGCAAGAGCAGGTCACCTGCGCGATTGAAAGCCACCAATTCACTGAGACGGGTACATTCCGGAGTGGCGTATTCGACATGCCCCATGTCGATGTAAAACCGACCGCCATTTAATAAGAACCCGCCGTTTCCGGCGGGTTCGTCGTGGGCACGATGATGCATGTCGAGTAGACCCACACGCTTTTTATCAAAAAGATGATCCCTGACCCCATGCGAAAGACGCTCGGCGGCATGAGGATCATTCATATCCGTATGCAGAAGACCGTATTCCGTTTCGATGCCGAAGAGGTGAGGCGGTCTCATACGGGCGTTCTCCAAGGCTGAGAGAAGGTCATCATTTCTGTTTTGGATAATTGACGCACTTTACATGGGCCGGGCACACTTTCTGAGAGCAGCATGGCTTCAATTTCCCGATCTTTGAGCACGTCTCGAAGATGGCTTTCACGGCTGTCTTCTGCTACTTCGGCGAGCCCCCAGAGTTTGAAGGCTTCGCCAAAGACCTCAGACATTCCACGGTTTTCAAGTCTCTCACAATTTTTCAATGCGGATTCACAACGTTCGGTGGCGTCGCCCGGTGTTGCAAGCACGAGGCCTGTGTGGGTTTCTTTAAAAACACCATCGTAGTTGAGACTGTAGAAGATGCGGTTTTGATCTTTACCCAACTCGGCAATCAAGAGGCGTGCAATATAGGGGGCGCGTCCAATTTCTTCAAAGGCTTGTTTAACAGGAGGGGCAAGCCCAAATTGAACCAGTCTGCGCGCGCTCACATCTGAGGGAGAGCGATTAAAACCTTCGAGGTGGGCCATGTCGATGACAATATTTCTGAGTCGTTCGACATCGGCCGGATGACCCAGTGCACCTAAAGCAACGCGGTCATAGATCTCATAGATTTTTTGTGTCCCGGCCGAGACGGAGAGCAGCAAAATCCCCTCAATACAGGGTAGGGCAACAACGGGGCTTCCTGATTGCAGTTGGTCTTCCAAATATTCACGTCTGTTGGAGACGGCTTCGGCCCAACGGTAGGGTTCTTCAAACATGGCGATTCTCTACTTTCTCATGGTACAAAGATTTTAGATTGGCTAAGGACAGGGAGCGAACCCCTTCTTCGGTGATTGTTTTGACGGTCGGAAAGACTTGGGCCGCTGTTTTGATCCCCCCCGTGGCCGAATCATGTTCTGCTGCTGTTTCAAGCAGACGCATGGCCAAGACCACGGCATCATCTTGAGAAAGCGCCGAGATCGGTTTGGGATTCCAACGATTGTAAAAATGCAAAACACCGCGAATCCCAGGGGAGCCGGAACCGGTCGTCGCAAAGTCGACCACTTCAAATTCAGCGCCGAGCATGTCGTAGAAGTAGATGTGTTTTTGACCGTTCTCAGGATCATAAGCCACAAAAATCGGGACAACGGTACCGATGCCCTGGACAGCCGCCGGAACGTTTTCTTTAAGCAGTCTGGAGAGCGCACGGACTTTGCCTTCAAGAGAGAGATCCTGCAATTGGCTACGGCGATAATATTGAAAACTGTGTGAGAGCACGCGGGCCATCTCAAAAGCGGTCGCGGGTGAACCTGCGATCGCCATCACAGAATAACGGTCGATGTCGATGACTTTATCGGCCCGGTCGAACATCACCATATTGCCTGCGGTTGCACGACGATCTCCCGCAATGAGCAGACCCTCCCGATATTTAAAGGCCAGGATGGTTGTCGCAGAGCTCATCGCCGTTTGCGGCGAAGCAGAAGTAGTGTGAAGCAGATTCGGCGCTGAAGCAAAAGGGCTGTGTTCTTGTTTGAGTAAGTCTAAAAAATTTCCGGCTATCATTGTTTCTACATCTCCTGAGTTATTCCCCGGTGCGTTGTCGGTATTTTTCGCTTTGTTTCGGGTCAACCTTTCGCATCCGTTTAAGCAGTTTATCCCGCGAGCTATCCGTATCCGGTTTTTTCGGCCCACCTTCTTCCCGCGGTTTCTCAATGGGGTCCATCGGTTTTTCGCGTCGTTCAAATTGCATGATTTTTCTCCTTATTTAAACAGTTTCGGCACTCTTTTCCATGAGTGCTTTTACGCTGCGGCATGATTCTACCCGCTGCATTTCTGTTTCAATTTCATCCGGGGTCATTGCGGGGTCTAGTTTGTAAACCTTGGCTTTTTCCCTCGAAAAGACAATCTGTTCCCACTGGATTTTTTTGATGTCTTTTAAAAATTTTTGCACGATTAGACCACGTAAACCAGATCGGCTATCACGGGGGCCGGTGCTCATGGCTTTTTTAATGTCGGCGTCAGTCACAAAACGTCGCATTTGGCCGTCCATTTCAAGACCCAGATACAAACCGCGTTCAGGGTCGATATTGTGATATTCCAGATCCAGGCCAGGCAAACGAGGATCGCTCCAGTCGCAGTTTTCTGCATCCATAAATGTTTCTAAGAGCCACTTTTTAGTGACCCAATCAATGCGATCAGTGAGTTGCATCGGGTCACTGTCGAGTGCATCCAGTGTACTTTCCCAGTGTTGGAGTATCCATGATGTTTCTTCACTCTCACTGGAAAAAGCCTTGAGTGCGGCTTCCAGAAAGAGACGCTGATGGTCGATAGACGAGATGTATTTTCCATTTTTCAATGGAAGATTTTGTTTTAATGTGCAGTCACGCGAGAGGGCTTTGAGGGTATTGACGGGTTCCCTGAGGGCACTGTTTGTCGGGGCGAGTCCTTTTTCGATCAGTCGCAGCACCAGGGAGGTCGTGCCAATCTTAAGCGCGGTCGTATATTCAGACATGTTGGAGTCGCCCAAAATAAGATGTAATCTTCGGAAAAGCGCCGGGTCGGCGTGGGGTTCATCCCGTGTGTTTAAAATGGGACGGGCGTGCATGGTGTCGATGCTGATTTCCGTTTCAAAAAAGTCGGCCCGTTGTGAGAGCTGAAAGCCATTTTGTGTGTATCCCCTGTGGTCTTCGATGCCGATTTTTCCCGCACCGGCAAAGATTTGGCGGGTGACCAAAAAGGGAATGAGGTGCTGCACCAGGGCTTCAAAGGGAAGACTACGGGGGAGCAGGTAGTTATCGTGACAACCGTAACTGTGACCGTGAAAATCAGTGTTGTTTTTGTAGAGTTGCAGGGCATCTTCCTGAGCTAAAATCTTGTTTCTGGCGATGGCACATTCTCTTAAAATACGTTCTCCGGCGCGGTCGTGGGCGATGAGGCTTAAGAGCGTGCTGCATTCGGGTGTTGAATATTCAGGATGGGTGTGGTCATTGTAAAAACGCGCCCCGTTTTCCAACATCAGGTCACTTTTCATTTCGTGAAAGGAAAAAGGACGATGGCGGTCTAACTTTTCGAAGTCTAACTCTTCTTGCTCTTGCTGTAGGGTCTTGACCCGAAAACCACGGGCGTCCTGCATGGGGTCTTCGGCACTGTAATCCCAGTCGGCGCGAAAAGGACGCTTATGGCAGCGCACCAATTCCATGGATTCGACAACGGGATCACTCTCATCCACATCCTCACGGATAATGCCGTATTCGGTTTCGATGCCAAAGAGTTGTCGAAATTCCGGCTGGCCTTCTTGCACACCTTCTTGCACACCCTCTCCTCAAGCATCATTCCCGCGAAGGCGGAAATCCACGATTCAAATAATACTTTTCTGAATTCCGTTTAATCTTTTTTCTTCATTTAAAAGAGAAATCCCCACCACGTTTTTCGGATCGTGGTCGATGAGGGTCAGCCAGTCTTCGAGGATCCCCGTGGGGGGGAGAATTTCCCCTTCTTTGTATTCGGCAGACAAAGCATCCAGTAGGTCATTTTTTCTGAGACCTTCTGCTTCTCCCGCAATGGCACGCTTAATGGCCGTTTCTTTCGCGCGTTCGACAATGGAAGCGATGATCGCACCGTTGACGAGGTCTTTGCGATAGAGGATTTCGCGTCGGTTACTACGAAGACGTACTTCAATCATCTTGTTTTCCGCATTATCTTGAAAGAGTGCTTCTGTACAACATTCAATCAGAATTTGACGGGCTTTTTCTAAATTGCCCTGTGCTTCGTCTACTAAATCTTGCGCAATGGGCAGTTTTTCTGAGAGATAAATTGCAAAAATATCGCGAGTGGAGGTTTTGTCCGGTCGACCCACTTTTATTTTTCGATCAATGCGACCCGGTCGGAGGATGGCGGGATCAATGAGATCCGGTCGGTTGGAGGCCAGGATGATCACCATTTCTTTGAGCGAGGCGACGCCATCCATTTCGGCACAAAACATGGGGACGAGGGTGCTTAAGATATTTTGCGCGCGCGAAGAACGTCGGGTACCTAAGATGGATTCGGCTTCATCAATAAAGACCACGGGCAAGTAGCCCGAATTAGCCTTTTCCCGCGCTTGCGCGAAGATGTCACGCACCATGCGTTCGCTTTCACCCAACCACATGTTCAGGATTTCGGGGCCTTTGATGTGGAGAAAATATTCTTCAACTTTTTCTTTCTTTTCTTTTTGGAGCTGTTTCACAATGCCAGCAGCGGTGGCTTTCCCGATGAGTGTTTTTCCGCAGCCGGGTGGGCCGTAGAGTAAAAACCCTTTGGGTTGGCTGTATTGAAAGCGTTGGTAGAGCTCGGGGTAGAGCAGAGGTTGTTCTAAGGTATCTCGAATGGATTTGATGGCCTCTTTTTGTCCCCCGATGTCATCCCAGGTCGTCGTTGGGCTTTCCTCTAAAAAGTAATTTTTCTTTTGCGAGGCCTCCACACGTTCGACGGCGACACGATGGCTGGCATCGGTACGGACTTCGTCGCCAACCTTGAGCTTTTCATCTTTGAGCATTGCCGCACGAATCAATAAGGTCGAATTCGCACCTGTTTCCTGTGCGACACGAATACGACCGTCGGACAATAGGTCGCTGATTTTCATGAGGGCACCGCTTTTGTCATAGTCGAGTGTTTTGAGCACGGTAAAGGCCTCATTGACCAAGATCTGCATGCCGACTTCGAGTTCACTCTCTTCAAGTCTCGGATCGATGTTTGCGTAATATTCCGCGCCCCCGACCACGATATGTGCGGTTGTTTCTGTTGGCAAGCTGAGCAAGGTACCAATGCGATTGGCGGGCGAGGTCACTTTTTTGACGACTTCTGTGAGTTTTTTGAGCTCATTTGTCGTCGCCTGTGCCTGAAGGTCGGCACTGAGGACTTGCTCTCTAAGTCGGCCTAAGACCAGTCGAGGGCCCTCCTCCACGACTTCAAGCAAGAGCAGGTCAATGAGTTGAAGTACCGTCTGCTGAGCAGACGTTCTGGACGCTGAAGCATCGTCACTTGCGTTAAAAGGGTTCTGATCGCTAATAGCAGAGACCTCCTTAAAAAAATATGTACATGCACTCCCTATGATAGGGAGGCAAAAATAAATACTAGACTGCCTCTTACGACCTTGTCAATTTTGATTTTAATCTTGCACCTTTGCAGGCAACTCCCTTACAATTTTAAAGTCGCCTCTTTAAATAGGTGTTTCTCCTGTTTTCCACTTTGCGAGTTTAAAACAGATGCGCCATCCCCCATTCTTAATACGCCTCTGTTTATACGGCGCATTGTTCGTTCCCTCCTTTCTTTTCGCTGCGATAATAGATCCTCCGGAAAGGGAACAAACAGATTCATCAACTGGATTTGATGTCATTTCTGAGGATAACCTTGCCAACAACCCCAAAGCTTGGAATCGGCGCGGCATTACACTGTTTCGAGAAGGCCGTTACCACGATGCATTGTTTGCCTTTAATCAAGCGATTTTACTCAAAGAAGACGATGCCGAAGCCTGGAATTACAAAGGCGAGGCCCTCTTCAAACTGGAACGCCAGGAAGAAGCGCTGGCGGCTTTTAAAAAAGCACTGGAAATTCGTCCCCTTCTCACACGGGCCTTACACAACAAAGGCGCGGTCTTGCTGGATTTAGATCGTTTGAAAGAAGCGCTCGCCGTCTATAAGTTGTTGATTCAGCGAAATGCCAGCGACGCTGTGGCCTGGAAGGAAAAAGCCGAAGTGCTGCTCCTCCTGGGTCGGGATTTTGAAGCACTGGATGCCGCAACACAAGCCCTTGACGTTCGTCCCGGTTTTCAAGAAGCGGAAAAACTCAAAGAAAAAATAGATCTAAAGATTCAAAACCTGCGTTTTAATCTCTGATAAATGATGAATTCCGTATCTGGGAGACCATTGCTTTTGAAATGGGGCTTATAGTATTCTTTAGGCAGGACATAAATTTCTCTACTCAAAGTGTAATCGGAGACGACAATGGGCGGCATCATCGACGTATTAGAAATGATAAAAGATGTGATTTGGCTTCTCTTCTCTTAAGAGATGAGATCTTCCCTCGTTCTCAAGCTTTTACAGCCTCCCGCAAGCCTCATCCATCCCCCTCTTGTGCCATCAAACAATTTCATAAAATTTCGTTTACATTTATAGTCAGTCACGATTTTTTGATTCTTGTGCAAGCTTTTTTCGACCCATCCAGCCTGTCAACAATAACAAAGCACCCATCACCAAATAAAGCGAAGCCAGATGCAGGTGCGGCCGTGGGTTGGGATCATTTTCGGGATGGAACCAGACTTTTTGCCAACGATTTCCCCACCAAAAAAGAGTGAAAATTGCACTCACGATGAGAATTGTGTAGTCGCGACGGATCAGTTTTTTGTCTTGTTTTACCATCCAAAGCAGGAAAAGTCCTATGCTGAAAAAGATGAGTGCGATAAAGGCATTAAACATAGAAAAGCGGTCTGTCCCCCAACGTGTGAAAAGCACATAAAATCGAAAAGCCCAAGACAGAAAGATGATGAGACCGGACGTAATCAACAGTGCGCGTACTTTTTTAGTCATATGTATTCCCTAATGATAAATTTCTAATGTGCCTCGGCCCAATTTAAGCCGATGCCGACATCGACTGTCAGCGGAACTTTCAATTGGGCCGCCCCTTCCATGAGGGCTTTGATCTTTTTGCGCATGAGCGGCACTTCGTCTTCCGGCACATCAAAAAGCAGTTCATCGTGCACTTGCAGGGTCATGAGACTTTTAACTTTCTCTTCAGACATCCAGTCTGAGACACGAATCATGGCGATTTTAATGATGTCGGCCGCGCTGCCTTGCAAGGGGGTATTGGTCGCCAGCCGCTCCCCGACCCCACGTGTAAAACGATTGTGGCTCGCAAGCTCTGGAATATCCCGCCGCCTGTCGAAGAGCGTTGTGACGTATCCCTTCTCTGTCGCAGTTTTAAGGGTTTCATCCAGAAAATCACGCACTCCGGCATAATGTTCGAAATAGCGATCGATGTATCCTTTGGCTTCGGGCAGGGAGACGCCGATATTTTTTGCAAGTCCGAAGGGGCTGATGCCGTAAATAATGCCAAAATTGACAGACTTTGCGGCACGGCGCATGTCGGGTGTGACCTCGTCTTGATGCAGTTGAAACAGTTCCATCGCGGTACGTGTATGCACGTCTTCGTTGTTTTGAAAAGCAGCCAATAATTCGGGATCACCGGAGAGATGCGCCAGCAGCCTTAATTCAATTTGATTGTAATCCGCAGAAAGAATGACATTCCCCGGCTCAGCAATAAAAGCTTCGCGGATGCGACGGCCCATGTCGCCCTTTATCGGAATATTTTGCAGGTTAGGTTCGGTGGAGCTGAGTCGGCCCGTCGCAGCGACGGCTTGATTTAACTGTGTATGAATGCGTCCGGTTTCAGGATGTACAAGTTTGGGCAGGGCATCGACATAAGTAGACTTGAGTTTGACAATCTGTCGGCTATTCAAAATCTCTTCGGGCAAGGGATGATGTATCGCAAGTTGCGTGAGCACGTCTTCATTTGTAGAGTAGCCCGTTTTTGTTTTTTTGATGGGTTTGAGACCCAGACGGTCAAACAGGATCTCTGAGAGTTGTTTGGGAGAATTGATGTTAAAGACACTGCCGGCAAGTGCGTAGATTTTTTCGGTCACGGTGGCAAGCTTTATGCTGAGCTCATCCGACATTTTGTTCAGCAGGTCGCTGTCTATTTTCACACCATTTTGTTCAATTTCAGAAAGCACGGGGACCAGCAATATTTCCATTTCTTCAAAGAGCTTTTTAAGCGACCGTGATTCAAGCTTGTTTTCAAGCAATTTAGAAAGACGCAGGATGGCATCGGCTTCACGGCACAAGACCGGCGCAGACACTTCTGCACTGTGGTCATTCTTTGAAAAAAGCGTCGGGGTTTCGGCCTCAAGGTGTTCATTGAGGTATTCGAGCATAAGGGCTTCTAAGCTGTAATCCCTTTTGACTGGATTGATAAGATAGGCTGCGATTTTTATATCAAAAACCTGTGCCCCAAATACGATGCCCTGCCGATTGAGTATGGTCAAAAAAGGTTTGAGATCATGGCCGTAAAAGAGCACTTCGGCTGCGGCCAGCAGATCTAAGAGGTCTTGGGGAAGGCCTTGGTCTTTTGGAAAGGGAAAATAGACCCGTTTGCCCGATGCCGTAACAAGTGCAATCCCCAGTGCTTTGGCATACATCGCATTAAGGTCACTTGAAAGCAGTCGAATTGCGACAGAGCCCTCTGTCTTGATTTGTAGAATGACTGGCGCCAGCGCCTTTTCATCCACGATTTCAAAACGCAATTCCGGGGCTTTTTCTTTGGGCAGGAGGTCTTTAATGAGACCAGGAAACTCTAATTCCTGGCAAAGCGGAAGCAGCAGTTTGGCGTCCGGGGCTTGTACTTTGTAATCTTCGAGTACAAAATCCAAGTCACAATCCTTTTTAATTAAAACCAATTCTCGACTGAGCAGGGCCAGTTCCTTCTGAGATTCAAGCGTTTCTCTGAGTTTTGGCCGTTTCACATCAGCGGTGTGTTCAAGTAGATTTTTAATACTGCCAAATTCTTGGATGAGCTTGATCGCTGTTTTTTGACCCACACCGGGCACACCGGGAATATTGTCAGAAGTATCGCCCATTAAACCCATCATATCCACAATTTGATTGGCCGCGATGCCAAATTTTTCTTGAATCCCGGCTTCAGTGAGCACCCTGTCTTTCATCGAATCGTAGACGGTAATATTAGGGGTAATCAATTGATTCATATCTTTATCACCCGTAACAATGACGACCTGTAAACCAGCGGCCTCCCCTAAGTTTGCCAAGGTACCGATCAAATCATCTGCCTCCAGTCCCGATTTTTCGAGAAAAGGAATTTGCAAGGCTTCGACCATCTTGTGAATATAGGGAATTTGCGGGCGCATTAAATCCGGCATGGGCGGACGATTGGCTTTATATTCGGCGTAGATTTCACTGCGAAATGTGGGGCCTTTTGCATCAAAAGCGATGCCCAGATAATCCGGTTTCTTTTCGTGGATGATTTTGAGCAGCATCTTTGTAAATCCGTAGGTGGCGTTCGTTGGCAGACCGGAGGAATTCGAAAGCTCGCGAATCGCGTAAAAAGCACGGTAGATATAGGAACTGCCATCAATAATATAGAATTGTAAGGCCATGAAATAATCGCTCTAAATCAAAGGATGCCCATGATACAGGGGCTTGAAAAAGCTGTCAATTTTCGGATTTTTGACGCAAAGCAGCGTTGCAGAGTGGAAGATGACATGGTACATTGGGATATGAGTCTTATTCATGGAGATATCTTGTGGCAGTGCTAGAAGTTGCCAAATTAGGAAACCCTATTCTTCGAAAAATTGCGGCACCTCTTACAGCAGATATGTGTAATGATCCCGATTTTCAAACCTTTCTGGATGACATGATCGAAACGATGGAAGAAATGGATGGCATCGGTTTGGCCGCACCACAAGTGGGTCACAGCAAACAGCTTGTCATTCTGAAATCGACGGGAAACAATCGCTACCCCGACGCCCCCAACCACCCGCTGATGATTCTGATCAATCCAAAACTAACACACCATTCTGAAGAAATGATTGAAGGCTGGGAAGGCTGTCTGAGTGTGGAGGATCTACGTGGCAAGGTATGGCGTCACAATAAAGTGACGGTCAGCGGATTTGATCGTAAAATGAACCCGCTTTCTTTTGAAGCCGAAGGCTTCCTTGCAGTCGTCTTGCAACACGAGATCGACCATTTATCTGGAAAGGTCTTTCTCGATCGTATGCGTGGTTTTTCAACATTGACCCACCTCGCTGAATTTGATCAATATTGGCGCTCCCCTTCCCCTCAAGAGGTCACTGTATAACAATGAAATTAGAAGACAAACTCTTCCTCGATCAATATAAAGTCGATTCGGAACCCCACCTTAAAGTCAAATCTCCCGATGTCTGTGTGGAATGTGAGCACAAACAATGTACATGGGTTTGTCCCGCAGGGGTTTACAAATGGGATGAAGAAAGCAAAAAAATCGTCGTCGGATGGGAAAACTGTATGGAAATGGGGGCCTGTGTCGTGGCCTGCAACCAATTCGACAATATCGAAATGCATTACCCCAAAGGGGGTTATGGTATTTCCTATAAGTTTGGATAAAACAATTTTTATAAGGCCCCCGCGTCTTAAAATCTGAGTACAAACCCTGATGCGCATCACGATAAAAATTCAGCGCTTTAACCCCGAAAGTGAAATCAAAAAAGCCCATTGGGTGGATTACACCCTGGATGCCGGACGTGAAACGACGGTGCTGCTCGCACTCATCAAGATTAAAGAAGAGATCGATGGCACACTCTCTTTTCGCGCTTCCTGTCGGGCCTCCATTTGCGGCTCCGATTTGATGATGATCAACGGAATCCAAAAACTGGCTTGTCGCACTTCGGTCCTCGAGGAGATTTCTCGTCACGGAAAATTACAGGTCGGCCCAATGGATAAAATGCCGGTAATCAAGGATTTGATTGTGGACATGGCTCCTTTCTGGCAAAAACTTAAGGCGGTCAAACCTTATGTTGAGAGACAAAACGATGATGCCCCTGTGCAAAGTGAAACCTTAACAAACATTCAAGAAGACCTTGAAAATGCAGACGCCTGTATCATGTGTGGGGCTTGTCTTTCTGCCTGTAACAGCTTTGAAGCCTCCTCTGATTTTCTGGGTCCTGCGGCCCTGGCAAAAGCCTACCGTATTCAGGTTGATCCCAGAGACGAAATGAGAATCGACCGACTGACAGCACTTCAAGAAGACAATGGGATTTGGGATTGTGTGCGTTGTGTTTATTGTGTTCAGGTTTGCCCCAAGGACGTGGCCCCGATGGAGCAAATTGTACGGCTGCGACGCTTATCCATCGCAGCAAACATGACAGAATCCATTGGCGCCTTACACATTACAAAATTTACCGAAGTCGTGGGGGAAGAAGGACGTCTCAATGAAACAAAACTTCCTCTTTTAATGACCTGGGGAAATTTCAAAAAAATGTTTCAAATGATTCCACTGGGCATTAAAATGCTCATTCACGGAAAGTCGCCGAACCCTTTTGCTGATCCACCAGCGGGTCACGAAGCCGTTCGTGCCATTTTCAAAGGGAGAAAAAAATGAAATATGCCTATTACCCTGGCTGCGCGGGAAAAGGGGCAACCCCAGAGCTTCACCAATCCACAATGAAAGTCGTAAAAGGTTTAGGCATTGAAGTTCATGAGCTGGAAGCCTTTAATTGCTGTGGCGCGGGTGTCATTTCAGAAGCCGACCCTGACTTGGCCTACACCTTAAATGCCAGAACCCTCGCAACGGCAGAAGCGCTTCATCTCGATATCATGACCGTCTGCGGAACCTGTCAGGGGGTCTTAGGGGGGATCAATAAAAAGTTACAGAAAGATAAAAACCTACGAAAACGCATTAACCTCAGCCTACAGGAATCAACGGGTCTCACTTACAATGGCACCGTGAAGGTCAAACACATCCAATGGATTCTGGTGAAAGATTTTGGCCTTGAGGCACTGAAACCTTTTATTTCCAATCCACTCACCGATGTGTCAATTGCGCCATTTTACGGCTGTTACATTCTAAGACCAGAATCTGCCACAGGTTTTGACGACTGGGAGAACCCCCAGTCTCTCGAAAAATTGATCAAAACAATGGGCGCGTATCCGGTCGAATATGACGGTCGAACAAAGTGCTGTGGGTTTCCCGTCTTTTTAGAAAAAGAAAAAATCGCAACCGAATTGGTTGCAAATCGTGTGGGTTCCGCAAAAAAGGCGGGAGCAGATGCCATGGTGACCCCCTGTCCGCTTTGCCATATGGGTTTGGATATTTATCAAAAAGATGCTGAAAAAATCCATCAAAAAAAAGAAGGCTTCAGCCATACGCTTGATATGCCTGTACTGCATTTGCCGCAACTCTTGGGTTTGGCCATGGGTTACAGCCCTGAATCGCTTGGCATGAAACATCATCTCATGCCAACAGCGCCCCTCATTCAAAAAATTCATTAAAAATTAGGAGAATCTATGTCAGATGCAACACCAGTGGTTTTAAACCCAGGAGATCAAGCCCCCATTTTTGTATTGACCTCGGATCGTGGAGAAGATGTTGATCTTGCGGGCTTTCAGGGCAAAAAAAATGTTGTTCTTTATTTTTATCCCAAAGACAGTACGCCAGGGTGCACGATAGAAGCCTGTGACTTCCGAGATGCTTCGGCACAGTTTGATCAAAAAGATACGGTCATCCTCGGCGTCAGTCGTGATTCCTTGAAATCGCATCAAAACTTTGTCAACAAACAAACACTCAATTTCCCTTTATTGAGTGATCCCGATACCGTGGTCTGCAAAGCCTACGGTGTTTTTAAACTCAAAAAGAATTATGGTCGAGAATACATGGGCATTGAACGCTCAACATTTGTCATCGGAAAAGACGGTAAGATCATCGAAGCTATTTATGGCGTAAAAGTAAAAGGACATGTCGATCAGGTTCTGAATGCGATTAACGCGTAAAAGGTTCAAAAAAAGGCATCTTAAAAAAATTGACAACCCAGAAAATGCCGTGATATATACAAGAATCTTGTTTGAACATCTTATTTAAGGAGGAAACAGAAATATGGCACTTTTGATCACGGACGAATGTATTGCGTGTGCGGCTTGTTTGCCGGAATGTCCGAATGAGGCAATTTTTGAAAATCTGGACGATTGTGAAGCCGAAGGCTTACCCATCACCGGTGAAGAAGAGGGCGAAGACACTGAAACCCAAATGTCTTATGTCGATGGCGATAACATTTATGTGATTACCTATGAGCGTTGTACAGAATGTGTCGGTCATTTTGACGAACCTCAGTGCGCTGCGGTCTGTCCGGTATCAGACTGTTGTATTTCTGACCCAACTTATGCCGAAACCGCCAAGGTACTGCTGGATAAAGCAATCAAGCTCAACCCAGATAAAGAAATTGATGCTGATAAAGTTTGGAGCGGTGTTCGCGAGTAAAAGACAAAATTAGAAAACTTAAAAAAAGCCGAAGACTTTAAGAGCAGTCTTCGGCTTTTTTTATTTTGAATCTGCTGAAAAAAGGGCAGTCTCGACACACCCTAAGGGTCTTAAATTCTGTTCTTAAAACAGAGAACAAGATCCCGCATTGAAATGATTCCGACCACTTTTTCTCTGTCCGTGATGATCAGGTGCCGCACCCCTTCTTCCGCCATCATGTCATTGGCTTCTTTTGCAGTCTGATCAATATCAATTGCAATAATCGGTTGACTCATGATGGCATCAATCGTCGTTGTATCTGCGCTTAAGCCTTCCGCAAAGGCCTTCCGAACAAAATCCTGATCGCTGACAATACCGATTTTCTGCCCTTCATCCGTAACAAGGAGAGATCCGACTGATTTATCACGCATTTGCTGTGCGGCTTCATGCAGACTTGCCAAGTGAGAAATTTCCTCGATATTCCTGTGCATAAGCAGTGCCAATGGGGTCATGGTCATTCTATGCGCTCCTCTGAGTTTTGTGGCAAATCTCTACGCAGATCTTCGAGAAAAAAAACATCGTCTTGGGCTCAAGGGTATAATAAAATCCGTCAAGAATCAATTGATCCATCACAGGAAGCCCCTGTATCAGGAGGAAAAAAAACCTTATAAATTGTGAGATATTCCAATTTATACTGTGACAAACCCTCTTTTTGTTACCGGGTCAACTCACTCAAACCAACAGGGGATGAGCGATCTTCTTTGTTGATCATTGTTTCATCAATCGTCAACAAAAAGTGAAGCAATTTATCCAGATCTCCCAAAGTCATCTTTTGACTGTAGTCAGAAGGCATCCCGTCTCCCCCTCGAAAACCGGGCGGAATAAAAGCGCTTGGGTTTAAAATCGACTCCTTGACATATTCTCGATTTGTTATTGCTTTTGCACGGCCTTCTAAAACTGCTTCTTGGTATTCTTTCGAGGCTAAACGACGCGGGGCTGTGCTTTTCATTGCCAGGATGGGACCGATGAGGCCTGTTTGGGCAATCTCAATACCGGGAATCTTGTGACAAACAGAACAGCCATTTTTTTTAATGACTTCTTCGACTGAAGCGCTCAATTCTTCGGTTATAGCCAGTCCCACACTCGAAGCAAAAACCTTGGGGGAATCTTCGGGGAGCGGTAATTCTTTCTTAAAATAATTTTGCCAGTCTTCAACCGCTGTGACCTTGCTCAGTCCCCCGGACGAGGTCTTGGCTTGCAGGTAGGATACAATGGCAATAATTTCGTAATCACTCAATTGGTACGGCATGTGGTTCATGACAGGCATTTTACTGACCAGATCATTGCTTTCGGGCAAACCAAAGCCTGCAACCACATAACAGCTTGGACAATAGATGGATTCCAGGATATATTCACCCCCTGTTGTCGCTGTTGCTTTTAATCCAGAAACAGCCTCAGGCATATTTTGATATTTCTCTGAAAACATTTGATAACGGGCTTCCTGGAGTCGTGTGTGTGATCTCTGCTCGAGACCGATCAGATTGGGCCCAATGTCTTGTCTTTGGCCTTTGACAAAGATATGGCAATGGGCACACTTTCCTTTTCCGATCGGCATCCGGTCAAATTTTCCTGAGGGACTGGTTTCCATGACAGGCTGATGACGACCGAAGATGACAAACTCACCTTCTGAAACCAGGGTTTCCGCAGAAAAGAGCAAGTCAAGATCAGGGGCTACTTTTTCCTCTATTGGGATTGCCCCTTTTTTTTCTTTTGATGTAGGAGGCCCTTTAAAAACAAGGACGGTTAAAGCGATTACAGCGATAAAGACCAAGACCAATTTCCAGATTGGGACAGATTGGTCCGAGTTGGAAACGTTCATGTTATAGATTTACTCCTTCGTTTTTTTAGTCCCACAGTCTTCCATCATAAATAAGCCAGAATCAAGAACGCGATGGCAATGCGATACCAGCCAAAAGGCTTTAAAGTCCATTTCCCCAACAAATGAATAAAAAACTTGATGGCAAACCAGGCAGAAATAAAGGACACGACAAAACCAATCATAAAAATGGGGATGTCTGAAGACGATAAAAAAGCGCGGCTTTTGAAAAGATCATAAGCCGTCGCAGCAAACATGACCGGAACGGCCGCCAAGAATGAATATTCTGCGGCGGTTTTGCGCTCAATACCGACCAACATTCCTCCCACAATGGTCGCACCTGATCGTGACACCCCCGGCCACATTGCAAGACATTGGAAGAGACCGACCCATAAAGCATCCAATTTTTTGAATTCATCGACTTTTTTGATCCTAGGCCGAGGCAGTTTAGACTCAGCGACAATCATGATTAAACCACCCACACCTAAACCCAGAGCAACGGTAAAAGGATTAAACAAGTAGGTTTTGATGTAACCATGCACTAAAAATCCAAAAATGAGGGCCGGAGTGGTTGTGATGCCAAGCAGAATGAGGCCATTCGTGCCTGATAAACCTTCTCTTTTTTTAAAATCTAGCAGGCCGTAAAATCGTTCTTTGTAAAGTAAAAGAACCGCGAGAATGGCACCCAGTTGGATGAAAACTTCAAATGTTGAGGCCGCACTCCCTTTAAATTGGAGCAGGTCTCCTGTCACAATCAAGTGTCCGGTTGACGAAACGGGGATAAATTCCGTCAAGCCTTCGACCAAACCCAGGAGGATCGCCTTCATCCATTCACTCATGAATAGGCCACCCGATTTTTGGCCTTTACGGAAATAAGGCTTTTATAAAAAAAACATATGATCATTTTTAGAACCAGAGTTTTCACGAAGAAGGGAAGAGCCAGAAACGAAGGCACTTGAAAATCGCTTCATGCGCCAGTGCTTTGTAGAAAGAGGCAGTCAAATCACGATTTTTAGAACCATTGCCACAAAATAAAAACCTTAAAACGATCTCTATTTAACGAGACTTTTTTGTATCGCTTCTCCAATCATTGCAGGGTTTTTCACGACGGTCACCCCCGCCGATTCAAGCGCCGCCATTTTGTCTGCCGCCGTTCCTTTTCCCCCAGAGACAATGGCACCCGCATGCCCCATACGCCGTCCCGGGGGGGCGGTCATCCCTGCGATAAAAGCGACCACTGGTTTGCTGACATTTTTCTGAATGTATTCAGCGGCCAACTCTTCCGCATCACCCCCGATTTCGCCAATCATGACAATGGCTTCGGTTTCGCCGTCCTTTTCGAACATTTCAAGCACATCAATAAAATTCGTGCCATTCACAGGATCGCCCCCAATGCCGATACAGGTCGATTGCCCCAAGCCCAAATCGGTCAATTGCAGCACGGCTTCGTAGGTTAAGGTGCCACTGCGAGAGACCACGCCGACATTGCCCTTTTTATGAATAAAACCCGGCATGATGCCAATTTTACATTCGTCCGGCGTAATCAGACCCGGACAATTTGGGCCGATAAGCCGCACAGGTTTATCTGCCAAAAAGCGTTTCACCCGCATCATATCCATCACCGGAATGCCTTCGGTAATACAGATAATCAAAGGCACACTGGCGGCGGCAGATTCCATAATCGCATCGGCTGCGAAAGGCGGCGGCACAAAAATCAGCGCGACATCGGCTGCGGTTTCATGCACCGCATCCTCAACGGTATTAAAAACGGGGATGCCTTCAAAGACCTGCCCCCCTTTTCCCGGTGTCACCCCTGCAACCACCTGCGTGCCGTAGTTTTTGCAAGCCGCTGCGTGAAAAGAACCCTCTTTTCCCGTAATGCCCTGCACCAATATTTTTGAATCTTTGTTGACTAAAATAGACATGAAAACTCCTTTAAGTCACTGCGGCTACAATCTTTTGTGCGCCATCCCAAAGAGTATCGGCCACAATGAGTTTAATATCGGAAGCCGCCAGCATGTCTTTTGCCTCTTTTGCATTGGTGCCTTCCAAACGCACCACCAGCGGGACATTTAAATCCACCTCTTTTGCAGCTTCAATAATGCCACCTGCAATGCGGTCACAACGCACGATGCCACCAAAGATATTGACAAAAACCCCTTTCACATTCGGGTCGTCTAATAAAATCTGAAAGGCCTGTTGAACCGTCTCTTTTGAAGCCCCGCCCCCCACATCCAGAAAATTGGCGGGTTCAGAGCCAGCCAGTTTAATGACATCCATCGTGGACATCGCAAGCCCCGCCCCATTGACCATACAGCCGATTTTTCCATCCAATTTGACATAGTTCAGACCATGCTGGGCCGCCCGGGTTTCGAGCGGGTCTTCTTCGTCTAAATCACGTAATTCATTGATATCAGGATGTTTAAAAAGCGCACTGTCATCAAAACCCACTTTGGCATCCAAGGCAATCAAACGATTGTCTCCGGTGATAATGAGAGGATTGATTTCGATTTGTGTCGCATTTTTTTCGACAAAAAGACGATAGAGGTTTCCGAGTAATTTGACAAACTGCCCGATCACTTCTTTGGGCAGTGCCATCTGAAAGGCAACCGATCGGCCTTGATAGGCCTGATAACCCAAAACAGGATCAACCACACAGCGGATGATTTTTTCAGGTGTCGCTTCGGCCACTTCTTCGATCTCCATGCCCCCTTCGGTGCTGGCAATAATCACAATCGAACCCGTGGCCCGATCATCGACGAGACTCACATACAGCTCATTCTGGATATCCGCACCCTCTTCTATCAGTAGTTTTCTAACCTCTTTGCCTTCGGGGCCTGTCTGAGGCGTCACTAAAATCTTGCCCAGAATTTCATTGGCGAAAGGAATGACCTCATCGCGTGTTTTTGCGAGTTTGACGCCACCGGCTTTCCCACGACCGCCTGCGTGGATTTGCGCCTTTACAACGCACACAGCGCTTTCCAGTGTCGCCGCAATCGTCGCCGCTTCATCTGCGGAGAAGGCCACATTCCCTTTGGGAACTGGAATTTTATAGGTCGCAAAGAGGGCCTTTGCTTGATATTCATGAATATTCATGGTTTTCCTTTTTATTTCACGGTAATGGTAATGGACTTCGAGACCACAGGAGGCTTATGTGGCACATGCGCCTTATCCCCTAAAATCAACTGAAGTGTATGCTTTCCGGGCGAAAGAGAGAGTGTCACTTCGGTTTGCCCACCGCCAAAATGTTTCACAACTTCTTTGCTCATGGGCTGATCCATCGGCGGTAATTTTTTACCATCAAGCATCAAATGATGATGCCCGGTCTTGGCTTTATCTGTCCCGGCCGGGGCCACACCCATGCCCTTAAGACCAAAACGAATGGTAACACTTTTTGAAACCGTTTCACCGTCTTTAGGTGAAATGATGTAGAGCTCAGCGCCTTCGGGCGAAGGGGTTCCGGCATTCGCTTGGGGAACAAGAACGCTGGCCAAAAACAAAACGCCGACAAAAAACCACAACTTAAAAAAATTCATCTTTTCCTCCCAGGACTCAAGGTTAGTCAATCGATTCACAAAATTGATTTTAGTTTTAGGATAATCTCGGTCATCCCTTATTCACATAATCTGGAAAAAGAATCGGTGAAACTGTTTCAGAAACGACTCCCGCAGCCTTTTTCTGCGTTTTAAAATCCTCAAGATGTTTCAGCGTCAAGGGACAAAAACCCAATGCACTCGCCCTTTTTGCCGCAGCCACACCCGCGCGTCTACCGTAGACAACAATGTCGAGTAGGGAGTTGCCCATCAAGCGGTTTCGACCATGAATCCCGCCGGAGGCTTCACCTGCCACAAAAAGATTTTTCAAGGTAGACTCACCCTCTACATCAATTTTCACCCCACCATTTTGATAGTGGAGTGTCGGGTAAATCAAAACAGGCGCTTTGGTGATATCAATATCGTAACGTGAAAACTGCCGCAGCATATTTGGGAAATGATCTGCCAATGTCCCCTTACCATGAAGGACATCCACCAAGGGCATGTCCAGCCAAACGCCTTTGCGTCCGGCAGGCGTTTCAACCCCTCGCCCTTCTTCACATTCTCGAATAACCGCCGAGGCCACGGCGTCGCGTGTTTCTAATTCATAAACAAAACGTTCGCCCTTCACATTCAAAAGCTGAGCACCGACAGAACGGATGGCTTCGGTCACCAAAAGTCCCGCCATGGCTTCAGGAAAAATAGAACCCGTGGGATGATATTGAAAAGTGTCTTGAAATTTAAGCTCAGCGCCGGCGCGATAAGACAAGGCAAGCCCATCCCCCGTTGCCCCATAGTGATTGCTTGTGGGAAACCCTTGAATATGAAGACGACCAATGCCTCCTGTTGCCAAAATGACGGTTTTTGCTTGAACCACAATGCGTTTATCGGTATCCAAATCTTTTAAGACCGCACCCGTACAGGTCCCATCGCCATCGGTGAGAAACTCGATCACGGGACTAAACTCCAGGATCTCAATGTCTTCATTTAAAACGGCATCTTTCAGGACACGCATCAGCTCAAGCCCCGTGTAATCTTTACATCGTAACAAACGCGGCAGACTGCTTCCGCCTCCCGATCGGATACTTAAGTTGCCATCTTCCTCCCGATCAAACATCACCCCCAAATCCATCAGCCACTTCGCATTTGCCGGGCCTTCCGAAACCAAGGTTTTTAAGAGTGTGCGATCATTCGCCATCTGACCCCCTTTTAGGGTATCCAAAAAGTGGCGTACAGGTGAATCTTCGGGAGAAATGGCCACTTGCATCCCGCCTTCGGCCATGACCGTATTTGAATCGCCAAGCCTCAACTTGGTCGACATGAGGACCTTTGAACCTGCGGACTGCGCCATCAATGCCGCACTCGCTCCTGCACCCCCGCCACCAATCACGAGCACATCCACTTGATGTTTCGGAGTCAGATCAGGAGGATTCTCGGCCAGAGGACTCTCACCTTCCAACAAACGGACGACCTCATGAACGGTTTTTTGACCTTTATTCACACCGATGCGAATTGTGGTATACGCTTCCTCTTTTAAATCAGGATGGTAGCGGCTTAAAAGGGCCTTTTTTTCGTCTTCTGAAAGACGTGGCATCTCTCCCTTTTTGCGGGCCTCACGTCCATCAATCACCCCTTGTTTTGAAAATTCAAACGCATTCATACATCATTTTCCTTAGACATTTTTGCCCACCTGCATCACGTTCTCCCACTCTGTTCTGAATTTATCCGAAGCAATTTCTTCAATACGATTAAGGAGTTGCAGGGGTTTTTGGGGATGAAATGCGCCCGCCAAACGTCGCGCATATAAACCCATGCGATAAGGACGAATGCGAGACTCACAAACAGCAGCACACAGGTCACATGAAACACATGTGGTAAAACGCTCTGCAACCACGGCAAGATCCCCCATCATCATCTCACGCACACCGGCCATGACATCAATTTTTTGGGGGCAGGCTGTGGTACAGGCACCGCAAGCCACACAGCGTTTTGTTTCGGGATAATATTGAAAAACCGTCTCACGACTGGGAGATTCTGCGGGCAGTGGGGCAACGGTTTTTTGAGAAGGATCGCCCTGAAGAAAGCTGATATTCAAACCTTCGGCAACCATCATTTGGCAGGCGAGACCTGTGAGAGGAAGCATCTGTCCAGGCAGACGCGTTATAACAACACAAGCACCACAAGCGCCACCGAGACAACCGATATTTTTTTCCATCGACCGACCCAGATGCCACATGGCCTGAATAATCGTAATGGCCTCCGGAACCTGATGCGCTTCGCCATCAAGGGTAATCGTTACAGATCTTGAAATGATCAATCTCCCTTAAGTCAAGAAGGGCTCATTAAGCCAAGGGTTTGGAGGTAATGGCCTCGTCCGATAGGCTTAAAAGCTGCTCCCATTCTGCATCAAACTTGCCCTGTTCAATTTCTTCCAAACGGGCCAAAAGATGACTGGACTTTTCATTAAAAAAGATCCCCTGCGCCCGACGCATGTAAAGCCCAACTTGGTTGGGGGCAATATCGGCGATGCAAACCGGCACACAAAGACTGCACATGACACAAGAAAGAAACAGATCGGCTCCCTCTTTAAACTGACCAAAAGCCGCCTTCCAAACCCCGGTGCGCACATCAATACCCTTGGGGCAGGCCTGAGTACAGGCATCACAGTTTCGGCAAAGGGCTGTTTCCGGGTAAAGACGGAAAATCTCCTGTTTCGGATCCTCCATTTTTTTGAAATCAGAAACAACTTTACGGTTGGGATAGTAGGCCGCAGTCAAGGAAAATGACATGCCCTCCTCAACCTGGGTCTGGCAGGCCAAGGCTGTCTTAATTTTAGCGTCTTCTGGAGTTGTGTATTTTGAGGGGCAGGCCCCACAAATACCACCAAGGCATCCGACACCACGGGTCAATTCATGACCCGTGTGCCACATGGCCTGCAGCATCGTCAGACCTTCGGGGACGTAATGCTGCTTCCCCATAATCTCAACCTTCACGGTCTGAGATGTTTTTTCTTTTGCTGAAGAGACTGTCATTTATAAGTCAATCATGCATTCAGGGCATTTAAGGCTGAACCGGCCTTAAACCAGAGCACCTGTTGTTCCGTCAAACTGTGATTGGTTTGAATACAGGTTTCCTTGCCATCTTTCAGGATCACGACATCAATCGGTTTTTCCGGTGCTAAATCGGCCAAACCCCGCACACTCACACGATCACTTTCTCCGATCTTTTCCCAGTCATCTGGATGGGCAAAAGTCAGCGGCAAAACACCCTGTTTTTTCAAATTAGTCTCATGAATCCGCGCAAAACTTTTGGTAATCACGACTTTGACCCCCAGAAAACGCGGCGACATCGCGGCATGCTCGCGAGAGCTGCCTTCCCCATAGTTTTCGTCCCCAATCACAATGGAGGCCGCGCCCTTTAACTTGTAGCGTCGCGCGACTTGTGCGGGGGTGAGATCTTTTTCATCGGAAAGCATGTCGTTTGCTTTTCCCGGGGTATCGGTAAAAACGTTGTTCGCCCCTAAAAACATATTGTCACTGATGCGATCCAAATGACCTCGATACCGGAGCCAGGGGCCAGCCGGAGAAATATGATCTGTGGTGCATTTGCCTTTGACCTTGAGCAATACAATCAAATCCTCAAAATCTTTGCCATCCCAGATGGGAAACGGCGCAAGCAGTTGTAATCGTTCACTTTCCTCTGGAACGATCACAGAAATACCATCCCCATTTGCTGCAGGAGGAATCAAACCCTCTTCCCCTTTTGCAAAACCATTGGCCGGAAGTTCCTGCCCTTGCGGGGCTTCGAATTTAATTTTTGTGCCGTCTGTTGTTTCCAAGCTGTCCGTGAGCGGATTAAAACCCAGGTTTCCTGCAAAAGCCATCACAGTGACAAGCTCAGGACTGCTCAAGAAAGAAAGTGTCTCTGTATTGCCGTCGTTCCGGGCTTTAAAATTGCGATTAAAGGAGCTAAAGATTGAATTGGCCGTGCCTTTTTCCACATCTTCGCGTTTCCACTGCCCAATGCAAGGGCCACAGGCATTTGCTAAAACAGTACCGCCCATTTCCTCAAAGGTTTTCATAAACCCATCACGTTTCATGGTGTGATAAATCCGTTCGGAACCTGGAGAAATCAAAAAGATGCCTTTGGCTTTCAGACCCGCCTTTAAGCCTTGGCGAGCGATATGGGCTGCACGGGTAATGTCTTCATAAGAGGAGTTCGTGCAACTTCCAACCAAGGCCGCCCTGACTTCCATGGGATACCCTTTTTCACGGGCTTCATCACCCAATGCAGAAATGGGACGGGCCAAGTCCGGAGAATGTGGGCCAACCACATAAGGCTCTAATTCGGACAAGTTGATTTCAACCACTTCATCGTAATAGCTTTCAGGATCAGCCAATACCTCCGGGTCGGCGGTTAAAAGAGCTTTGTTTTCTTCGGCCAAGGCCGCAATATCCGAACGATCCGTAATTTTCAAATAGGCGGCCATCTTGTGATCATAGGGAAAAACAGAAGTGGTCGCCCCCAACTCGGCCCCCATGTTGGTAATGGTGCCTTTTCCCGTTGCACTGATCGTTTCAGCACCCGGACCAAAATACTCGACAATTTTATTTGTTCCGCCCTTTGTCGTCAATTTTCCAAGTAAACACAGAATCACATCTTTTGCAGAGGCCCAGCCCTGAAGAGAACCGGTCAAACGCACCCCTAAGAGTTTGGGATGCAAGACTTCCCAAGGCAGCCCCGCCATCACTTCGCCTGCGTCTGCGCCGCCTACACCGATTGCGAGCATGCCCAAGCCACCGCCATTGGGTGTATGGGAATCTGTCCCGATAATCAATCCACCCGGATAGGCATAGTTTTCAAGCACAACCTGGTGAATGATGCCCGCACCCGGTTTCCAGAACCCGATGCCATATTTCTCCGAAGCAGAAGCAAGAAAATCATACACTTCCTTATTTTCGGCAATGGCACGATCAATGTCTTCTTTTGCACCACTTTGTGCCCGAATTAAATGGTCACAATGAATGGTTGTGGGCACGGCAGCACGTTTTTTCTTGGCCTGAATAAATTGTAGCATCGCCATTTGAGCCGTCGCATCCTGCATGGCCACTCGGTCAGGACGGAGGGCAAGTTGGGCTTTTCCTCGTTCTAAAACCTGAGATTCAGGATGATCTAAGTGAGAAAAAAGAATTTTTTCGGTCAGTGTTAAAGGGTGACCGACTTTCTTACGCATGGCATCCACGCGGACGGACATCTGCTGATACTGTGTTTCTACTGCTTTAGCTGACATTGTCATCTCCTTAAAAAGGGCTCCCCCATCTTATCTTCAAATTTCCTGCGAGACGGGGTGCCTGATTTTAACGCAGAGACAATCGTGAATCAAGGACACAGATTGCCTCTGCGTTTTGTGATCTTTATCGATTTAGGAATCGAGTGGCGGCACGGCTCTCTTTTTGTGAGAGGTGTAATTCGCCAGATATTTGAAGAGACGGATGAGGCGACTGCCTTCTCGTTTTTGGTCGATCCAATGACCAATCATCCCGATGGTTCTGGAAAGGATGAAAAATCCGTTCAAGGCATCAACAGGAAAACGTAAATCCACCAAGATCGCCGCCATCGTGCCGTCTACATTTAAAATCAAGGTGTCTTTTTTGGCTGTCGTTTTTTCCTCAATCGCCAAGGCAAAATCAAGGTGAGGTGTCGGAATCCCTGTGGATTTGACATACGCAATCAAGGATTTTACACGTTTATCTGGGTTGCGCAGAGATTTCACACGATGACCAATACCCGGCACAGGGCCAACATTTTTTTTCATGTGCGTGAGGAAGTCATCGACCGACATTTTGTTCTTAACCCCGTAACTAAACCATTTTCCGGCACCGGTGACCGCACCACCAAAACGTGGGCCGATCATAATCATCCCGGCTGCCACCGCTTGCGCCATGCTAATACCGGCACACGCGCCAATAATCGTAACCAGGGCCCCCGAAACACAAGGGCCGTGATCCGCAGACAATATAACAATGCGTTTGATGATCTCTGCTTCAACGGGCGTGACCAGACGTTTGTCCCAAAGCAGACCAATGACATGGGGAATCTGATAGCCTTTATCAATCAGCTCGGAAGCAGGATACCCGTTATAAAGGGGTTCCTCACCCCGGTCGTCGCAAATGGAGGACTTAATCAAAGGCTCGGCAAAAACATCGCCATCTTTAATCGTTTCTTCAATGGTTCTAGGTAAGTGCCGTGGCGCAAGCTCTTCTTTTCCCTCTAAGGCACCGCTGGCAAGAATTTCTTCGTAAGCCGCTTTGATTGCAGGGCCTAAGCCCCCAAAAGTATCTGGCACGATGGCACCCGCGGCTTTTAGGGCTTCCGCTTTGTTTCTGGCTGAACCTTCGCCATGCAGACCTTCTTTTGCACCGGCATGACCAAACTTCATGCCCTTGGGCAATTGTTCCTGGCAATACCCCGAAACAACGGCAATCAGTCGAATGCGACGTTTCTTTTCGCCAAACCACGTGGCGGCTTTTTCTTCTAAATCACCACCCATTTCACCCACCATCACCACAACTTTGGTCTGGAGATCATCTTCAAATTTTTCGAGATAAGTCACAAAATCTGAGCCGGGATAGGTATCTCCACCAATGCCAATCGCAGTAGTGATGCCATCAGCAAATTGGCTACAAATCCACATGATTTCGTTTGAAAGCCCTCCCGATTTTGTAATCACGCCAAAGGAGCCCTGACGATGCAGCTTACACAGCATGAGGTTATCGTAGGATCCACCAATGACACCGAGACGCGACTCTCCAGCAGAAATCACACCAATGGAAGAAGGGCCGTTAAACACTTTATCCCGTTTTTCAGCTTCGATTCTCAGTTGTTTGGCGTCTTTTTCAGGCACACCTTCCGTAATCATAGAGACGAGTTTAATATTGGGTGCATCGAGTGCTTCCATCGTGCCTGCAAAGGCACGGTTTGGGGCGATATAAATCAAGGAGGTGTTAATCTCAGGAAAAACCTCGGTCGCATCCGCAACACTTTTGAAAATAGGCACTGAAACCAGGGTACTGCCAAAGGCAATCTCGTTTGTTTTTCCCGCACTGGGCGGAAAAACAAACGCAGAGACATTAAAAGGAATCTGGCTTAAATGGCAAAATTCCGCCATGCGTTTTGCCGCACTGACCCCCGCAGGGCCACCCTGAATCACGACACGTGTCTCTTTATTGGTAATAATACTCATTTGCCACCTCCCACAATTGCATAGTCCACGATATCAGTCAGAGGGGTGTAACGATCATAAACATGAATATCAAACCCTTCGCCCTCAAGCACCTTCATTGCAGCCAGACCCTCTTTTTCAAAAGGGCCGCCACGCCGAACCCAAATCGAAACATCTTCCAATTTCCCATCAGCCTTGGCTTTTCGAAATCCCTTAATAATACCGGAAAAAGTCTTTTTTACATTGGTAAAATTCGCAATGGCACCGCCAACAATAATGCGTTTGATGCCTTTAAGGGCGCACACTTTTTCGGTCAAGGCTTCAACAGCCCAGTCGGGCGGATCACCGGAATACTCCGCATAATTCGCCAGCGTCCCACCCATTGCCAATACTGCATCAGAATAATAAACCGAAGCCCCGCCACCTGCGGGAAGCAAGGCCGTATCGCCCCCGGGAATTTCAATAAATTTCACAGAACCCTTTACTTTAGAGTCAATATCCATAATGACTTTTTCATTGTCCGAGTAGGGACGACCAAATTCAGAGGCAAAATTGAAATTCCAATCCGGGTGACGAAAACGAGCATCCCCATCCACCATCGTCACAGCATCTAATGCGGTTAGTTCGCCATTGGAACTGCGTCTCACCAGGGGGTTGATCTCCAGATAGCTGCCATCTTCCTGGTCGTAACATTTGAAAAGCTTATTTGCAAAACTGGCAACGCGTGGCAGTAAAGCTTCGTCAAAACCCGCATCCTTTGCCAAATCCGTCAAAGCCTGCATATCAGGATCAGCACCCAAAGGCACTGCAAGCTTTTTCACTTTTTCCCAATTGGCTTCGACTTCAATGCCGCCCATACTGGCCAGGAGAATTTCCGCACCATCACGGGTCGATGTGACCGCCAGATAATATTCCTCGTCGTGTTCCACCATCTCAGAAATAATGACCTGAGAAATCGTCACTTCGGCCACAGCCTTGCCAATCATTTCTTTCGCCGCAGCCCGCGCACCGTCCAAATCAAGTCCGACTTTAACCAAACCCAACTTCATCCGACCCCCGAGGGCCTCATGGGCTTTCACCACCAATTTACATTCTCTCAGCCAGGGATTGGCCTCAGACAAATTATCGATCTGTGCCGCTTCGGTAATCACCACATAATTCGGCACTGCCATACCCCATTTTGAAAGGAGCCGCATCCCCGGTCCTTCTAATACCTTTGCCATAATACTGCCTCCACTTATTTCACTGATTCAGCGTCTTAATGTTAGAACATCCTTACACATAGAAAAACTCACTTACTTTAGCCATAACGATGGTGATAACATTGAGTGCTCTATAAAGCACTCAGAAAAATCTGTAGATTCTAAAAAGGTTCCCTTTCCCTTGTCAACTACAAAAACAGAAGAAGAATTTTCTGCCCTCAGGATGCTCTCTGCCGGCGTCGTTCACGAAATCCGAAATCCACTCGCGGTCATCCAATCTCTGGTTGAGTTACTTGCACAAAAAACGCAGGACAAAAACCAACAGGCACTGGCTGAAGCCATTGTCACTGAAGTCAAACGCCTCAACCGTTTCTTGGGCGAATTTCTACAATACGGCAGAGTCCCTGAGCTAAAATACGAAACAGTCGACATCGGCACACTCATCCAAAAAGCCCTAAGCTTCGCCATAACACCGGAACAAAATGCAACACAAGTGATTCGGACAGACATTCCTGAGCACTTGCCGCAAGCTCGACTTGATCCCGATGCAATGCATCAAGTCTTGGTTAACGCAATACTCAATGCCCTTCAGGCGATGCAGGGCAAGGGCAGGCTTGAAATTCAGGTCAAGAGACCCAAGCAGCATTTAACAATTAAAATACAAGACAGCGGCCCAGGCATTCCACCAGAAAATCTAGAAAAAATCTTTTTTCCCTTTTTCACGACGAAACGCAATGGATCGGGCTTAGGGCTTGCGATTTCACAACAAATCGTCAAGCAACACAGTGGATGGATGGTTTTTGAAAATAATGTGAATGAAAAGGGCGTAACACTGGTCATCAATATCCCTCAAGAACAGGCAGACTGATCGGGTTTGCAGAATTGCAACAAGTTTTTCGGATTTCAAAGGATTTCGGATCGTGCCTTATACGCATCGCTTAGGCGTTATCACTTGCGATGCGAAACGCCACGTTTTTTTAGACGAAAATGATTTTTGGAAGTTTACTGGGGATTACGTCATAAATTTTATTTATTCAAAACTGAGAAAACCTATCCATTGAGTGTGAATTTGTTGCAATATAGGAATTATCCTATATTTTGTTTGGGTGAGCTTTTTTGAAAATTAGGAAGCCTCGGACTTTGCGACCTGTCGTATGGCTTGGCAGTGGTGTTTTCGAGATCGCATTGAAACACGACAAAGAAGCTTATCGCTGTGTCCAAGCGGTTCAGTTGGGAGACAAAATATATGTACTCCATGCCTTTCAAAAGAAGGCTAAAAAAGGGATTAAAACACCTCAAAAGGATCTTGATCTAATTAAGCAGCGATACAAGGACGCAAAGGAGCTTGAGAGCAATGAAAAATAAAAAAAGAGAGATTGAGTTTGAAGAAAGCTCAGGAAATGTTTTTGCTGATCTTGAGATTGAAAATCCAGAGGAACTACAAGCCCGTGCCATGATTGGTTATCATGTTATCCAAATTTTGAATAAAAAAAAGTTGAAACAACGTGAACTTTCGACCCTTCTAAATGTCAAACAAGCAGAAGTGTCTCATCTTTTAAATGGTCATTTTAGCCGATTCACAACAGATAAATTGCTGGATTTTTTGAAACGGCTCAATCAAAAAGTAACGATTCAGATTAGCCCACACAGGCAAGGAGAACCTTTTCAGCAAGTCGCCTATAAGTGAGATAGGTTAACCAAATTTACTCCTGCTGACACTCAAATTCGAGTAGTTAGATCAAATGGAAAACGGTCGTTTCCCGTTATACAGATTGATCCTTGTAGGCCATTGATTTGTGAAGAAAGGAACGCGCGGAAAAGAGTAACGGGGGTTACACCGTGTGAACATCAAGTTTTTGCGGCATCAGGCTATATCCCATAGCATGAAGTATAGAATTAACATTGCTAAATTTAGGGTTGCCCTGTTCGGATAAGGACTTCTGTAATCCTTTTCGGGTCATTCCTACGGTTTCTGCCATTGATGATATACCCTTAACACGGCTTAGAATCCTTAAAGATGACAATAATGCGCCTATATCTTCATCTTTAGCATATTCCTCGAAAATGACTTTTATGTACTCGTCAATTTCCTCTGGATGTTCACGGAAATACCCTTCTTCATACTCATTAAGTGTTTTCATCTTTCTCATGATTTTGGTACTCCTTCCAGTAGATTTTTGCTGTTTCAATGTCCCTGGTCTGGCTATCCTTGTCACCACCACAAAGCATAATAATTATATTATTATCCCGTTCTCCGAAATATACTGGCGATAGCCAGGACCGAAGAACATTCGCAACTCACTTACACCCTCACCAACTGGCTCACAATCTCCATAATTACCCTGTTGTAGACGCTTCAAACGAGCAAGTATCCTTTGCCTTCCTGCCCTATCTCTCAACTTTCCGAGCCAGTTTGAAAAAGGTTCATTTCCTTTTTCATCGGCATAGAACCGTATTTCTTTCTGCTCTACAGCTTTAGTCAAAACCCCATTATCCATGTCATTGTAGCACTGCGTACTGTAGTTCGCAAATATTTTTGTTCTCCTTAAAAATCAGCCTAAACCGTTTGGTCTCGAATTCTTGTTCACGAAGCCATCTTACGGCTGATTCATATTTGGCATCTGCTTCAGCAGGATCATCTTCTTCACTTTCTAGCCTCGGGTCTGTCCATCCTGTTATGCTATCTTCGAAAAAAAAGATGATATCTTGCCTTCGTGTTTCCATCCAAATTATCGTGTCTATGTCTTAAAAAACGGGTTGTTGGAGCGCCATCCCATTCGTCAAATAACTTCTTTTCAGAAGAGCGGCCCTTTTCCCTTGTTATATGAGTCAAGAATACAAGTACACCACAAGATATAATCAATCCTATAAGCCCGGAAG
>UOGF01000052.1_pt1 | contig 31279 bp, 19 predicted proteins | sample 1989081 | NCBI WGS metagenome assembly UOGF01 (sample SAMEA4712195, study PRJEB27164) | hydrothermal vent metagenome | biome: marine basaltic hydrothermal vent biome; feature: marine hydrothermal vent; material: mineral | place: Pacific Ocean | collected 2011-06-14/2011-07-23 | depth 1719 m
ATAATGGCCTGGTTTTTAGCGTCTCAGAATGGAGAAATGCCACGGTTCGAACGGATATCGTCCCTTTGCTGCTCTCCCCCGGAGAGCCCGCAATCTTGGTTCCAAGGAGTGCACGTTACAACCTCACTATCAATCAAATTTTTCTATCCTGGCGTTATTCCTTGATCAATAATGCGACAAAGGGACGTCTCTTTTTTGATTTAGGGTTGATTGGCGGTTCATTTACCACCCTGACTTCGGATGCCCTGATCAAGGTTGAAGAAAACCCAGTCGGAGCCCCTTTTGCTTCCTTAGGGTCATTTGAAGCACGGGGGCGTAGTTTTACAACACGTGTTGGTTTGGGCGGTGCCATTTTTATCCGGCCCTGGTTATCTCTGGGTTTGAGTGCAAATTATATTTGGGGAACCGTGACAAAACTTAAAATTGTACGTGATTTTCCTTCTAGTTTTGGTTTGATTTCCGAGGGTCTACCTGGCGTGGCCAATAGTGACTGCCTGCCTCGACTTGGAGATCGTCCGACAGGAGAAACCCTGACTTCGAGGGTTTGTGAAGGGGATCAAATCACAAACCTGAACGCCTCCCCCCAAATCGTGAAACTAAAACTAAATGGATTCGAAGGCCGTCTTGCACTGCGTTTTCACTTTGGAAAGGGTAAGCCAGGTCGAACAGCGTTCGAGAAATTCATGAACTGGGGTGATCAGGAGGAAGTCGAAAGTGAAGACAGTCCATCTTGGCGCAGCGTGGGGACAGGGGGGAGTCGCGGCACAAAATTGGGGCTTTCTGGTTTGAGTTTTGACGGGACTTTAAAAAATGAAACTGCCTACCGTATCAATAAACCCCTGACCTTCACCAAGGCGCTCAACTTGATGCGTCTTAATACGCAGTATGTGCTTTCGTCTAAATTCGTGTTAACTGCGAGAGGACGTATTTTTTATGATGCGATTACCGATTTTATTGACCCTGACACCATTAGCCCAAGACGGTTTGAAAACACGATTTTGACACAACTGCCGAGAAATCCGACGCCGGCGGAAATTGCTGCGGTTGACGTGAATAACTCACGCGGAGTGGAAGTCAATAAAGACGGAGCCGAGTTGCGAGAATTTTATCTTGATGCACAATTCAAACACTTTGACTTACGAATCGGTAAACAAATTGTGCGTTGGGGTGTTGTTCCTGGCGCACGTGTCACGGATGAAATCAATCCCTTTGATTTTGGCGAGTTTATTCTAAGAGAGGTTGAAGACCGTTTTATTCCCTTGATGATGGTCAAAATTGATTTTTTTCCCGGAGATGCCCGTTTTGAATTGATTTGGATTACAGAAGCCGTCCCCCATAAACCGGCACCTGCCGGTTCGGAATTTGAACAGTTTCAAATCTTGGATGGTTTTGTTGCCCCCGCCCCGTTCTTGGATTCTTCGTTCAACTTTAATGCAGATGCCATTGAAAATACAGAACTTGCCGGACGTCTGGTTCAAAATTTGAATGGCTGGGAAATTGGCTTAACCACCTTTTACGCCTGGGATGATTTTCCTGCGAGTTTTCGTCGGATTGATGCCGACTCGCTGGGTGGGTTTTCAAACGCTCCCGAAGTCATCTTTACCCCGCGCATGAATCGTATTGTGACCGTCGGAACCACGCTTTCAAAAAGTTTTGGACGGATTGTTTTAAATACAGAATTTGCCTATACCTTTGGAAAGCTCTTTGGCACCCTCCTGACCATTGAGTCAGCGGCCCCTGCGGCGATCAATGGAACACCTACGGGCATCGCCCCGGTTCTTGGAGAGTTGGAGCGTGATTTTGTTAAATATGCTGCGGGACTGGATTTTGCCTTTTTGGGAACAGAAATGTCGCTTCAATTCCTTCAACAGTATATTCCAAATTGGGACCCTCAGATTTTACAGGATAAGGTCGATACGGTTGTATCTCATTTTATGAGAAAGACCTTTATGAATGAGCGTTTGGTGACAAAGATGTTGACCCTTTTCTTCTTGAATGAAGATGATGTGCTGCTGAGGCCCGCAATGGAAGCCCGGTTAACCGATAAAGTAAAAACCGTATTTGGGGCAGATCTATTTATTGGAGACCGTGGAGAAGAAGTTGGGCAATTTGATTTTATTGGATTTTTTAAGGACAGTAGTCGTATCTATCTGGAATTTGTTTATAGCTTTTAGGAGGGTTTGCTGCTTATTTGTTCTTGGCTTATCGGAAGGCCAGCATCTTTCTGGTTTTGCTGAATCTAGCGAAATATAGTAAAATTAGTAAGTTAATGTGTAAATATGTAACGATATGCAGGTCTTAAAAAAACGCTGATTTTGTTTTTTTTGGGGAAAATTGTCGTTTATTTAAAGTGTTTTTTCTCTCGGGAATACTGTCCTGACTAAAGGATGAGGATGAAAGTAAAGCACTGGATCATCTCTTTAATTTGTGGTTTTACCTTGCTCTTTCATGGGTGCAACTCAGAGCCATTTCCCATTGGGGGTGATCAGAATGCTGGGTTTCAGGTCCCCCTTGTCCCGACTTATACCTTTAACTTTAAGACGGGCTCCGGTGCCATTACGGGTGAGCAGGGGAATCTAAAAATTGTTTCCGGTGCGGACATTAAAAACCTGATTGTCGCCACGCCGGGAATCAGTGAGCAAAGTTCAGATCGCGGTGTAATCAGTGGCATCGTTGTGGATGAATTAGGACGCTCCCTTTCGAGTGTCTCCATCGGGACCTTGGACAAGGCCGGACGTATTGTTCGCAATGTAAACGGCACGGTGAGCGCAGCAATTAGCAATGACAAGGGGGATGTCGTCGCAGAGGTTCTCTACAATAGCATTAATGGTGTTCCTGAATTTGTAAATACCGCCGGCACTTCTGTCTCAGGCAGTTTTACCGCATTGAATGTTCCTCCTGGAGAGCATTTCATCAAGGCCGTTCAAGGAGGACGAGGCAATACCCGTGTCAATGTTTTTGCTGGTAGCCTTTCGCTGATTGATCTGAAGGTTTTTCCCGTAACCCTCCCTGCGGTTGATATTACAGGTGTTGTGCGGGGGCGAGATGGTTTGACTCCCGTGGGTCAAACGGGCATTACTTTTGCCGGAGTAGGAGGTCAGTTGACGACGGGCGCTGCAAGTGGCTTCAGTCTTTCTGGTTTGGGTGCTGAAAGCGCTTTTCTGGTTAAAACGGGGGCTGAGGGGCATGTAGACACTTATGAGGAGATGTTCACCGATCTGGGGACATTGACCTTGGCCTCGGTTACACCACAAATCACAAAAAACTTTACCACAGTATCGACTCCCGATTTTCAGGAAATGGTGGCGGCGACAGGGGCTTCCGCCATTCCGGGCAGAGGTGCGTTATTCGGAAAAGCCGTTGAGTTAAATGGGAAAAAACGCGAGGTGACCCTCTCCGTGACGGACAGTGGGGGTAATGCGATTGGGGAGATTTATTATTTCCCTTCCGGTAGCGACTTACCTGTTTGCAATGATGCCAATATCGGAACGTGCTTAACAAAAACATCGACAGCAGGACAGTTTTTGATCCTGAATCTTCCGCCGGGTTTAGTCTTTATCAAGGCCTACGCAGAAGTCGACTCAGAGGAGGTGCTCGGAGAGACGATTAAATCGACAGGTACCCTCGTGACTTCTGTCTTTGCTGATGCAATCAAGTTAAATGACATTGGGCTACAGGTGACACTCCGAGAAGACCCTAATGCCACATCGCCCCCCAAACCACCCACCTGGTATAGCATGGCGCTGAGTGGAACTGTTCGTGAGGATGATAGGATTACGCCTGTACAAAGTGTCGATATTTCTATCTTGGGTCAAGCGGGTGTTCAGAGTACCTCAGACGCAACTGTGGGGGATTACAGCATTTCTGCAGGGACGACCCCGACAGATATTTTGCCGCTTTTGACCAATAGTAGCTCTCTCTTTCTTTTGGAGAAAACGGGTTATACCCCAAGCTATCAAATCGTTTCGACCGGGGGGCAAGATCGGTTTTTAGATTTGAGCATTATTCCAGATACGGTCATTAATCCCGCACTTGGCACGGGGGCTGTAATGGGTCGATTGATCAATCGACGACTGGGTGGAAGCATTAACGAAGTCCAGGTGATCGCCACTGCGGGCATTGATTCGGAGACGCAAATTGTGACAACGGGGGTCCCCGTTGGCACCGTGAGTTATTTCGATGATAGCGGGATAGAGGATCCGGCGGCAACAGCCACGTCCAATAACGGAAGATTTATTATTCGTAATCTCCCGCCAGGTTTGGTGGTCATCAAGACCAGTTCTTCGGATGATTCGGGTAATCGAGCCGTCACGATTTTTGAGGACGGCGTGAGTCTTGTGGAGATGTCGATTAATCATGTGGCGATCAATGTTCCTGTTACAGGGGCGGTGAGCGATCTAAAAAATAATGCCGTCACGGGTGTGACTCTTTCTTTGCTTGGGGAAGGCATTGATTTCACTTCTGAATCGCTGTCTACCTCGCCGGGGGTTTTAGTCCCGGCTTTTGGGTCTTATGTCACAAAGCTTGTAAAAACCGGGGTGAGTGAGACCTTTATCGATACTTATAACTACCAACTGCGTACGGGTTTGGAAGCCCAGACGGGTACGAATTTCTTTATCGCCACGCTTTCCGATCTAACTGATTTTGCAAATCAGGGTGGTTTAACACTTGATATGGGGCGTGGCATTGTATCCGGTCAGGTCTTGGAAAAACTATTTATCGCGCAAGCCACCCCGATTGCGACGGGTTCTGGCCCGAGGGGAATTATTTCCGGTCTGTTTAACGAGGATCCTTTTTTAGATTTAGCCGTGACCCATACAAGTCCCGACGAAGTTCAGATTTTTTTAGGGCAGCCGGGGGGAGTATTTGGACCAGTGCCTGATTCGACGATTGCGGTGGGTGCGAATCCCACCTCAGTGGATGTGGGCGATTTTAATCAAGACGGATATACGGATCTTGTCGTGAGTAATCGAGATGCAGATAGCCTTTCCCTGCTCTTTGGCACGGGTGATGGGCAATTTATCGCGCCAGTGGGGGCACAAATCACCACAAGCCAAGGCATTGGCACCTCTCCTGTTTTTGTGAAAGCGGTGGATCTCAATGTAGATGGCAAGCTGGATCTTGCGATTGTCAATGAAGGCTCTGATAGCTTAAGCGTTTTAATGGGAGATGGCTCGAGTGGATTCACCAGCGCTGACTCCCCTTGTCCGACGCCCTGTGCGATGCGGGAAACGCCACTTTTCACGACTGCGGCAGATTTTGACTCGGATGGTCAATTGGATTTAGCAACGGCTGGCACAGGCTCCACGGTTGTGCAATTGTTGTTGAGTGGGGAAGGTGTCCCGAGTAATTTTGTGACTGCAGGTGCGGCACCACGGGCCGTTGAAACGGGAGACATCAATGGAGACGGAAGAGCCGATTTAGTGGTATTGAACTCTGGCGCAGATACTTACTCCAGCTTTTTGGGCGATGGCAACGGTGTTTTTGTAAAAATCGACTGTATGCCGGGGCCCGATCCGGTTCTGGATATCACTGATGAGGACTGTGTCCTCCCCAGCGGCAGCATTCCAAGCGCTTTACTCTTGGCGGATTTTGATGAAGATGGCCGTTTAGACTTGTTGATCGCCAATGAAGGCTTGGCGACGGTTTCTTTGTTCCCCGGCATTGGCAATGGTTATTTTGATGTGGCCTCACGCAGCTTTAACGTGGGAGCAAGCCCCAGTCGTTTGATTTCAGGTGATTTTAACCTGGATGGACGAGATGACGTCATTGCCCTCAATACGGGTTCTGATAATTTTACGGTGATCTTAAGTGGGGTCAGCCCTGTGAAAGACGTGGTGCTAGAGGTCCGTGATGAAGCAGGAAGGGCTGCGGGCATTTTGCACTATATGGATAACAATATTGATGTTGATCCGACTTTGACAAAAACCAGTGAGAGCGGTCGATTTATAATTTTTGATCTGCCCTTTGGTTTGAATGTCATTAAGGGGACACGGGAAGCCGCAACAGGTATTGCCCCTTTGATTGGCAATACACTCATCAATATTACTGAATTTGGCACCCTCACGCATACAGACCTTCGCCTCGAAGTCGGGTTGCCTGCATCTGTGGTGGCAGAGGGTGTGACCTGTCGGGTTGTGGGAGAGGTCTGTACTACCGTTGGACGTGCGCAGATCGCGATACTGGGAACGGAGACGGAAAGCATTTGTCCACCTGGGCCAGACTGTATTTCTCAGGTTGAACGCGCAAGTTACACCTTGACCCTTGATCCCCACAGCACCTACGTTATCCAGATCTTAGGCCCTGATGCCGTGCTGCCGGGGGATTCAGATGGCGATGGGGTACTCGACATCATCGACAATTGCCAGAACACACCAAATGCGGAGCAGATTGACGAAAACAATAATCGCATCGGAGATAAATGCGAGAATTTTATTGAGGATCGGGATGACGATGGCATCGGCGATCTGCAAGACAATTGTCCTGATGTGCCAAACCCCGGGCAGCAGGACGATGATCAGAATGCAATCGGAAATGCCTGTGATCCTAATTTTGGCAAACCCAGTGCCACAAAAGCCTCAGAACCCTAGTGTCATGTTTGTATGTTTGTGTTTTCTCTAAAGCCTTTTCCAGAGTATGAGTCCTTATGTTTTTCTTACAATTTATACATCTCTTGTCTGTAAGTCTTTGGATCGGAGCACTGGTCTTTTTTTCTTTTATTGTCGCACCTGCAATCTTTAAAACATTGCCGCGCGAAGCAGCAGGTGATGTGCTTGCTCATCTTTTTCCCAAATATTATGGCTTGGGATGTCTGTGTGCAGTCCTGTCTTTGGGCAGCCTCGCTCTGCTCTCCGCTCACTCAAATGCCTGGTACGAAGCGCGTATGATGGTGCTGGCCTTTATGACACTCATCATTTTTTATTCCGCTTTTGTGATGGGACCAAAAGTAAGGGAATTAAAGACGAGGCTTCGCGCCATAAAAAATCAGCCAGATCACGCGGAAAAATCAAAAACCTTCAAGCGTTTGCATGGTTTTTCGATGGTCTTAAACCTCCTTGTGGTGATCGCCGGAATCGTCCTTCTTTTTTTGACTGCACTCGATTTCCAAACATAGGCTGGATCAAGACCACCATCTCTTAATCTGGGCCTGTTTCTTGTTTAGAATTGGCCTTGCTTGACCCTGCCTAGGCGACGTTGCTACACTCCGATTTATGAAAATTCATGAAATTTATCAAAGCATTCAGGGCGAATCGACTTATGCAGGACAGCCTTGTGTTTTTGTGCGGACGAGTGGCTGTAACTTAAGATGTCGCTGGTGTGATACGGAAGAGGCCTTTGAGCCCGGCGAGGAAAAAACGCTTGAAACCATCATCCGCACGGTAGCGGATTTTGCTTGTCCTTTGCTTGAAATTACAGGTGGAGAACCGCTCTTACAGCCCGAGACCTTGATCCTCATTCGGAATTTTTTGGATGAAGGTTATGCTGTTTTGTTGGAGACAGGTGGCTCACTGCCCATCCATGCCGTTGATGCACGGGCGATTGTTATTCTCGATATTAAATGTCCGAGCAGTGGTATGAGTGATACCATGCATTGGGAAAACCTTGCTGTGCTCAAAAAAAATGATGAAGTGAAGTTTGTCATTGCAGATGAAGCGGACTATCTCTGGGCCAAAACCATTTTAAATACACATCAATGCTTGGCAGGCAAGGTGATCCATTTTTCGCCTGCTTTTGGAGAGATGAACCCACAAACATTGGCCGATTGGATTTTAAAAGATCGGCTCGCTGTCCGGCTCCAGATGCAGCTTCACAAGCTCATCTGGGACCCCAGTATGAAAGGAGTGTAATAAAGTCTGTATGGAGATTGATGTTAAAAGTGCTTCCTTAAATACCGCAGCGGGTGCTGTGTGTCTTGTGGCTTATTTTGAAGATGAGGGGATAAAGGGGAAGGGGCCGATCGCTTCGCTCAATCGTGTTTTGGGTGGACAAATCAAAATGCTCACTTCTTCTGAGAAATTTTCTGGAAAATTTCTGGAGACTCTGTTGATGCGAACGGGTGGAAAAATCGGTTTTGACCGTCTTGTACTCCTTGGCTTGGGCAAACGTGTTGATGTGACGGAAGACCGTCTGCGTCAATCTGTGGGAAAAGGCGCGACGCTGGTACAGACGATGGGGCTTTCCGAAATCACCCTGCATTGTGATGCAAAAATGCTGGGGAAAGCTGGGGTGGAGATCCTGGCGCAGTCGCTTGTTGAAGGTCTTCTTTTAAGTCTTTATCGTTTTGATCGTCTGAAAACGGATCAAAAGAATTCAACAAAAATCACCCGCTGTACCGTGTTGGTGGAAGACGCAAAAGCCCTCGCCGCGACGGAGTACGGGGCTGTCCGTGGCAAGGTCATTGCCGAAGGGGTTTGTTATACCCGTGATCTTTGCACGATGCCTTCAAATATGGCGACTCCGACCTATCTTGCAAACGAAGCGACTCAAATTGCAGAGTCATCTGGCATGTCGATCGAAGTGTTTGAGCGGGACGAGATTGAAAGCATGGGCATGGGTGCTTACGCTGCGGTGGCCCAAGGGACGGATGAGCCACCTAAATTTATTGTTCTGCAATACCACGGGGCGGCCAAGGGTCGAAAAAAGAAACCCATTGTGTTGGTTGGAAAAGCCGTGACTTTTGATACGGGGGGCATTTCACTCAAACCCGGCGCCAATATGGAGCAGATGAAATACGACATGGCGGGTGGGGCGACAGTCTTGGGTGTTATGAAAGCTGTGGCTGCGTTGAAGCTGCCGCTTGATATCGTGGCGATTTTACCCGCGACGGACAATATGCCCAGTGGGAAAGCCATTCACCCTGGGGATGTTGTGACGAGTCTCTCAGGAAAAACAATTGAAATTATCAACACCGATGCCGAAGGACGTCTTTGCCTCGCCGATGCTTTGACTTATGGCACGCGTTTTAAACCTGCGGCCATGATCAATCTTGCGACCTTGACGGGGGCCTGTGTGGTCGCCCTGGGCCAGCACGCCATGGGCATGATGGGCAACAATCCAGCCTTGTTAAAGAAGGTGCAGGCGGCGGGAGAAGCGGTCTCAGAGCGGACTTGGGAATTGCCGCTTTGGGATACCTATCAAAATCAGATTGAAAGCCCTGTGGCTGATTTACAAAATGTCGGAGGACGTGGGGCAGGCACCATTACGGCAGGTCTCTTTTTAAAGGCCTTTGTCGGGGATGTGCCATGGGTTCATTTGGATATTGCAGGGACTTCTTGGTATAACGATGGAAGGCATCCTTATGTGCCCAAGGGCGCGAGTGGTGTGGGGGTGCGTCTTTTGGTACACTATTTGACAACCTTGACGGATCGGAAGCCACGATGAAACGTATGCATAAAATCGGTCAACTGCTCATGGCCGGATTTGAAGGCACAAGCCCCTCAAAAGGGATTAAAAAGCTGATTTCTGAATATCATATCGGCGGGGTGATCCTCTTTTCACGTAATATTGAAAGCCCGAAGCAGCTTGCAAAGCTCACAGATGAACTTCAAGCGCTTTCTCCTGATGCGCCGCTCTTAATTGCCATTGACCAGGAAGGGGGACGTGTCTCACGTTTGCCGCTTCCTTTTACACAATTTCCTAGGGCCAGAACGGTGGGACGCTGTGATGATGTTTCTTTGACGTATCAAAATGCAGAGGCCATTTGTCAGGAGCTGCTCGCTGTTGGAATCAATATGAATTTTTCGCCCGTTTTAGATATCAACACCAATCCAAAAAATCCGATTATCGGGGATAGGGCTTTTGGAGGAAATCCAACCATCGTTTCAAAACACAGTATGGCGACGATTGCGGCGATGTTGGATCAGTATCTGATTCCCTGCGGCAAACATTTTCCGGGTCACGGGGATACGGATACGGATTCTCATAAAACCTTGCCTGTTGTTGATCTTGCCACCAGCCGTCTCACTGACCGAGAACTCAGACCCTTTGTGCATGCGATTGAAAATCGTTTAACCTGTGTGATGACGGCACATATCTGCTGTCGGGCCTTTGATAAAGAACTCCCCGCATCACTGTCTGAAAATATCGTGACGACGCTCTTAAGAAAAACCCTTAAATTTCAAGGTGTCGTCGTCACAGATGATCTTGAGATGAAAGGCATTCGTGATCATTTTTCCGTGGCGGAAGCAGCGGTAAAGGCGGTTTCTGTGGGTTCGGACTTGCTCTTGGTGTGTCACACCCTTGAAGAACAAGTGGCAACGCTTGAGGCTTTGAATACCGCTGTGGACAAAGGAAGCTTGACGGAAGCACGTTTGGATCAATCGCTGGGCCGTCTTTTATTTTTGAAAGAACATTTTATTTTAAATCGCCCCAAGCTCAACAAGGCGGCTTTGCAGAAGATGATTGGCTCTGATGCACACAAGCGCTTAGTGGACTCCATTAACATTCGAGGGCAAGGTTAAGTTTTAAACGATATAAAACGATTTTTTTAAGCCCTCGAATTTTGTCGATTCGGGGGCTTTTTTTATCTTCATGATTTCCTCTGATCTTCCTCATTTCTAAAAAAAATTAAAGAACTTCTTGCTACAACCGATAAGAAATGGTGTGGGGTGGGGAGCGCTTATCGTCGTCTCCTCTGACATTTTGAATCTTTTTGTAGGGGATATTCAGGTGAGATGATGAAAATGAAACCCTTTTCAGGCTTGCGGTATGTGGTTTTACTTTTTTTATGTTTCTCGATGAGTGCTTGCGGGGAAGAGGTTTCGGCGGGAAAAGCGGGGCTTTTTATTGATGACTCAACCACCACTTTTTTAAAGACAGAATTTGATGACACCAAGGCTTGTGCGAAATTTGAAAATGGTGCCTTTGAAGATGTTTCTATTGCGATCATGCCACCGACTTTTCCCTGTAAACACTATGCTGGGGGATGCAGTGGAGAATACGTCAATCCAAATCACCTTAAAGTGGGTTCGCTGTATGTTTGGCGACACGAGGTCATTCATTATTTGCTGGATTTAAATACAGGTGACCCCGATGCGGGACATCGCAGTGATCTGTTTAAGACCTGTATCTAAGGGCGAACTGCCGTTGTCGGAGATCTGGCTGCGATGGAGATTTTATTCCAGGATGACGGAAACCGTGCCGTCTTCTTGATCGACGACGGGCATTGATTTGTTGCAGTGAGGGCATTTGACATAAACCAGGTTGTCAAAAAGCCCGATGCTGTAGTGATTGACGAGTAGGTCGAATTCCTTTTTACACGCGGGACATGCGGAGAGGTAGCGTTTGAGGAAGTGTTTGACTTCTCCTTGAATGCCGTAGATTTGGCTTTGTAAACGGAGGACTTCTGCTTCAAGACAATCTACTCTTTTTTCCAGGGTTTCCGACATGGCGCGCATCATAATCGAAAGAAAGGGACGGTGTCAATTCCCTTGTTTTTTGTTCCTGAGGTGGCTATCATGACGGTTTTAAACTTGTACCGTCTAAAATAGGCAGGGTGCTTTGTGATGAAAGATTGGCAGATTGATGCAAGAGTCCGTAGAGATTAAGTCAGAAAAAAGTGCTTTGGCGTCCTCACACGAAGAGGCTCAAGCAGGTATTATTGATCAGCGTGATTTGGCCGTACTTTGGGCCATTGGTATTCTGGTTTCACTCTTACTCTCCTTTGCAGGGGCCTCTTGGCAACCTGCGATGTATGAGGCACGACAAAGCACGAGCCTCGACGCGACAGAAGCCCGTGTCGAAAATAGTCAAAATCAGTTGGTCTCTGATGCCCTGAATGACCATGTCTTCGAATATGAAGACGATATGGTCACATTGGTTCAACTCAAACCCTTTTATGTCATCGCTTTTTTTGATTTGGTGCGTTTAACACTTTTTCCTTCTGGGCCCATGCTCATTATGGGCTTGCTTTTTCTAAAGTCTATCCGGCAATACAAGGCCCGTCGGGCAAAAAAAAGCTGATTTATTCCTGAGAATGTCTTTTCCTCGTCTTTTTCCCAAGTCCGCTTTGACGTATACTTGCACACATGACTGATATCCGCTTCATGGTTTCGGTGTGTGGAATCCTCTTTTTTCTGAAACAGGCCCCACTGCCTCATTCCAATGGCCTCACGTGGCAAAATTGAAACCTCCGACACAGACCCGACGGGTTCTTACCTATGCCCATCCCTACTGGCGAACCTTAAGCCTTGCGACACTCTGCCTCCTACTTTCGTCGGGCATTAGTCTGAGCCTGCCTTGGTTGCTGCGTGACCCTGTAAATATCATGCTGGCACAAAAAAGCATTCCTGATGTGAATATATTTATTGCTTTAATTGTATTGTTTTTTATACAGGCATTGTTTTCTTTTGCACACAATTACCTTTCAGGCTCGGTGGGGCAGCGGGTCCTGGCTGATTTACGCGTCGGTCTTTTTTCTCACCTGCAATCTTTATCTCTGCATTTTTTTTTACGGCGGCGCACAGGGGAATTGCTCTCTCGATTAACAAACGATTTGGCTGAAGTGCAAACCCTTGCGACGGAACTTCCTGTCAATATCGTTCGTCAGGGCGTTATTCTTGTGGGTGGCATCAGTATTATTTTGGTGATGAACTGGCGTCTCAGCCTCTTGGCTTTTTTTCTGATTCCGGTGATTATTTTCTTTGCCCGCTTTATGGGTCGACGTTTAAAAGCACTTTCGACCGCTGTTCAGGATCACTTGGCGCAAACCACGACCTTGATGGAGGAAATGATTTCAGGGATTCGTTCGATCAAATCTTTTGGTCGAGAGGTTTACGAAAAAGAACGGTTTTCACAGCAGACGGACAAGACCCTCACCATCATGCTGAAACGTCTGAAAATCTCTGCGGCCTTTGGTCCGCTCATGGTTTTTCTGGGCTTTAGCACGGCCTGTGGGCTGATGTGGTACGGTGCAAGAGAGGTTTTTCTGGGGAAGCTTAGCCCCGGTGAGCTGATTGCTTTTATCATGTATGCAGTGATTATCACGGGGCCTGTGGGGAGTTTTGCAAGGCTTTTTTCAAAGCTGCAAGAAGGTTTGGGTGCCAGTCGCCGTGTTTTTGAGCTCTTAGACACCGTTCCTAAAATTTCAGATCAGCGCGATGCAAGACGATTACCCCTCATGCTTGGGGCCGTTGATTTTAATCAGGTTTGTTTTCACTATATTGAGGGGCAGCCTGTGCTTCAAAAGGTGAGCTTTAAAGTTGCTCCTGGAGAAAAAGTCGCACTCATCGGCCCAAGTGGCGCGGGGAAGAGCACCCTGATCCATCTGCTTCACCGTTTTTACGATCCTATCTCAGGGGAAATTTTAATCGACGGTCGGCCATTACTGGGTCTTCAACTTAAAAGTTACTACGATCAAATCGCTTACGTGCCACAAGAGGTTGTTCTTTTTGGCGGCACCTTGCGGGACAATATCTTGTACGGAAAACTCCATGCTTCTGAAGTCGAATTGATTTCTGCGTCAAAAGCAGCCTATGCCCATGATTTCATTATGGCTTTTCCTGAAGGCTATGAAACGATTGTGGGTGAAAAAGGATTGACCTTATCGGGTGGTCAACGGCATCGCATTGCCATTGCGCGTGCTTTTCTTAAAAATCCGCGTATGCTGATTTTAGATGAAGCCACCGCTTATCTGGATAATGAATCAGAGCGTTTTATCCAAGCCGCCCTTGGCAATCTGATGAAAGACAAGACGACGTTTATGATTGCGCATAGGCTTACCACCATTCAGCAAGCCGACCGAATTCTGGTTTTTAACCATGGGGCCTTGGCAGAAGAGGGTAATCATAAGCAGTTAATGACAAAACGTGGACTTTACCACCATCTTTACACCTTAAAACAAGGTGGGGTTCTTGCCTCGCCTCAAGCCGTTTAATCGGGGGTTTCTTCTGACATTTCATAGGAGTTGCCTTTGCCCCTGTCGAAGGTCTAGTATGAGAGATTCCTAGATAATTCAAGAAAATACACATCCTCATTATTTAAAAAAAACAGGACGCGTGTTGACTGGGTTCTTCCAAAAAAACATACCTTTAGTCTCCAAAATTTGTTGTAGGTTAAAATGAGTACCTTCGTTAGAGTGTTCTTAAATAAAGGGCGATTTCCCCTTCGCTTGGAGCAGTGTATTAGGGCTGTGTAAAACCTAAGTATTGTAGGTTCACGCTCCCTGTACTGTAAATACCATGAAAGGATTGACGGTTCTTGTTTTAAGGTCAAGGGGCTGATGATGCACAGAACAGATTTAAAGGTGGATGCTTTACTGGAAGGGACGTTTGAGAGTTTGGGCGAAGCTGTGCTTGTGGTTGATCCCGAAACCCGGGTTGTTCTTTTTTGTAATCCGGCCGTAGAACAAATTTTTGGGTACTCCAAAGAGGAGGTGATTGGTCAAAATGTGGAATGTTTTCACGTAGATCATGAGGCTTATCAAAAATTCGGAAAAAAAATGTTTGCGGCTTTGAGACGGTCTCATATTTTTAAAACAGAATTTCTCTTGAAGCGAAAAAATGGAGAAATATTCCCCGTTGAAAATACCATTACGGCAGTGAAGGATCATTTTGGAAATGAAGTGGCCTTGGTGAATGTGACGCGGGATATCAGTGTGCGCAAAGCCGCAGAAAAAACCATCCAAGAGCAGATGAAGCATCTCGACCTGATTGATCGGATCAGCCATTTGAGTCTTCAACCCGATTTAGACCTGATGTTAGAAGGTGTGCTTGAAGAAATGCTGAGTATTTTTGACTGCGAGCGGGCCTGGTTCATATTTCCCTGCGACCCTGACGCGCCCCACTGTAAGGTTCAAATGGAGCGGACACATCCTGATTGGCCGGGGGCATTCGAACAAAAGGTCGATATTCCAATTACCCCTCCTATTTCTGAGCTCTTTAGGATGGCTTTACATCAAAATACGGTGGTGTGTTGCGATGAAAACTCGGAGGCAGTCCCCACAGAAAATTTTAAAGAATTTTCAATCAAATCTCAGATGTTTATTCCCTTGAATCTTAAAACTGGAAAACCCTGGCTATTGGGGATTCATCATTGCAAATTGGCCCAAGTCTACAGCAAGGAAGATAAGCGTATTTTGTCTGACATTGCTCTGCGGGTAGCCGACGGCTTGGGCACACTGCTGGCGCTTCGGGATTTAAGGGTCAGTGAAAAAAACTTAGAAGAGGCACATCGCATTGCAAAGCTTGGAACCTTTCAGGTCGATTTGAGACATCAGACGCTACACTTTTCTAAAGAAATGTGTCAGATGCTGGGTTTAAGTCCCGAGATACAGATGCCTGTGGTATTCAAGGACTTTTTGGATGTGGTACATCCAGAAGACAGGACGCTTGTGGAGCAGTCTTGTTTTGACGCTGTGGAAAAGAAGGCCCCCTCAAGTATCGTGCATCGTTTGTTATTGAAGGATGGGACCCTAAAGTATGTGAATAAAAAATGTGAAGCGTATTTTGATGCGGATCAAATTCCGGAAAAAATCATTGGAACCCTTCAGGATGTCACCGAGCGTTTCATTACTGAAGAAGCGCTTGAGATGTATCGTTTCGCAATGGAAGAAGCCCCAGAAGGGGTTTTTTTTATGACACGGGATGCCAAGATTTCCTATGTCAATATTCAGGCCTGCAACTCATTGGGCTATACCCTTAACGAGCTCATTCATTGTTCGCTTTGGGATATTGATCCTTTTTTTCCAAAAGAGCGCTGGGAGGAAATTTGGTTAAATCCCTCAAAGGTGTCGTCTGAGCATCTGAATACCGAAACCCTCTATCAACGTAAGGACGGGAGTCTTTTTCCCGTGGAGGTTTTTTCAAAACATCTTTTTTTAGGGGGGCGTGCCTTTCATGTGGCTTTTGTCCGAGACATTTCTGAGCGGAAAAAGGCAGAAGAAGAACTGAGGCGTTTGGCGGCCGTGGTTGAAAATACCGGAGAAGCGGTCTTGGTGAGCAATGCTCAAAACAATATCATGACAGTGAATCGGGCTTTTAGTGAAATTACGGGTTATAGCCAAGAAGAAGCCCTGGGTCAGAACCCAAGGTTTTTAAAATCGAATAAACAAGATCTTCTTTTTTATCAAAATATGTGGAAATCAATCGACGATAAGGGGCGCTGGCAGGGCGAAATTTGGAACCGCAAAAAAAATGGGGCCCTTTTCCCCGCTTGGCAAACCATCACGGTTGTTCGAGATAAAGAAGGCGGCTTAGTCAACTATGTCTCTGTTTTTTCAGATATTTCAAGTATCAAACGCTCACAAGAAGAACTCAATTATTTGGCCCACCATGACGCACTCACCGGTCTCCCCAACCGTCTTCTTTTTATCGATCGTCTTAAACATGCACTGATGCGGGCCGAGCGGGAAGGAAATCACCCTGCCGTTCTTTTTCTGGATCTGGATCGCTTTAAAAATATTAATGACAGCCTGGGGCATCCGATTGGAGATATTGTCTTACAGGAAACAGCAACACGACTTAGCAAGCTGGTTCGGAAGGAAGATACGGTCGCGCGTTTAGGGGGCGATGAGTTTGTTGTGTTGATCGAATCGGTCTCTGAGGTTCAGGATGTCGCCCAGCTGGCTGAAAAGGTGATTGCATCTTTTGACATCCCCTTCAGGGTTAAAGCACACTATCTTCATTTGAGTGTGAGTGTCGGTATTAGTCTCTATCCTCAAGATGGGGAAGATACAGAAACCCTCATTAAAAATGCAGACGCAGCCATGTATCGTGCAAAAGAAGAGGGTCGAAACGATTATCAGTTTTATACTGCGGCATTGACCACTGCGGTTTTTGAGCGTCTCACGATGGAGACCGCCTTACGTCATGCCCTGAAAAATGAAGAACTGGTGCTGTATTACCAACCGCAATACTCGATGAAAACGGGTAAAGTCATTGGCGCAGAGTCGCTGATCCGCTGGCAGCATCCGGAGTTGGGGTTCATTCTCCCTGATCGCTTTATTCCGCTTGCCGAAGAGTCCGGTTTAATCGAGCCTATTGGAAAATGGGTCTTACGTACTGCGTGTCATCAAATGAGGACATGGTTGGATGAAGGGCTCGTTTTACGTCACATGGCCGTCAATATTTCTGGGGTTCAGGTGCAACGGGGGGCTTTTGTTCAGACCGTTCGCGAAGCCTTACAAGATGTAGATCTTGATCCGAGCCATCTGGAGCTTGAAATCATTGAAACCTTTATTATGCAGAAAACCGATTGGGCGATCAGTATTTTGGATGAACTCAAATCCTTGGGAGTGCGCATGGCCATTGACGATTTTGGTACGGGATACTCTTCTTTGAGTTACTTAAAGCGATTGCCTGTGGATAAATTAAAGATTGACCGTTCTTTTATTCGTGACATTGCGCATGATACAGATGATGAAGCGATTGTACGTGCTGTTGTGGCACTCGGACAGACCCTTCAGCTTGAAGTCAATGCCGAAGGGCTTGAAACAGAAAGTCAGTATGATTTTCTCAAAAAACTGGGTTGTGACGAAGTGCAAGGTTTTCTTTACAGCAAAGCTGTGTCTGCAGAAAATTTTGTGAAACTGATGGGAGTCAAATGAAAATCGGCGTCCGTTTCTTTGGACGCCGATTCGGCGGATCGTTACATTTTTAAGTTCAGCAAGCCGTGTTTACACCCGCATGATATTTTTCTTTTCCATCAAGAGATCCAGCATCTTGTTCCCTAACTTCTCAGAAACGGAATTTTGCTTGAGACGATCTCTTAAGTTCTGGAAATCAACGCAGTCCAGTTTTTGATCCTGATTGAAACAGGAAAAGACCGGTGTTGTTTCCTCGCCTGTTTCTGGATCAACATGTTTCTGAAGACATTGTGCACAGACCTCTTTCATCATGCACTGCATGGGTGAGTTGATGCTCCCGATGCCAATATGATTGGGATCGAGAAACGGCTCAAGTTGTTTGTGCCGTGCTATTTTTACGGCTTCCATCATGCGATCAGAACCGATGGCAATGATGCGATTCACATCTTTTAGGGAAAGTGAAATCTCGCCTAATTCCCCTTTTGCATACGCAAGCATGGCTTGAACGATGTTCCCAACGAAGGACCTATCCTGTGAACGCTGTGTTTTAATCGCATCACCTGCATCGACACTCCAAATGATGATGTCCGCAGCCGCTTCAATTTCCTTTACTTTATAGACATCTTCCGGTTTTTTATAACCCGCAAAATAGATGACCTTGTTGCCTTTGTCTCGCATGGCCTTTCCGATGGAAAAGAGCACGGCATTGCCGAGTCCGCCACCGGCCAGTAAAACCGTTTCGCCGGTTTCAATCTCGGTTGGCTCCCCTGTGGGGCCCATGACCACAACAGGCTCGCCCGGTTTTAAGGCGGCGCAGAGACGGGAACTGACCCCCATTTCCAGGGCGATAAAGGACAACAAACCCTTTTCTTTATCAACCCAGGCCCCGGTGAGGGCAATGCCTTCGGTATTGAGGCAGATCCCGTCAATGGTTTCTGAGTGGGTTTCATAGTTTTGCAGTCGATAAAATTGCCCCGGCTCAAAACCTTCGGCCTGTAAGGGCGCTTTGACGATGACTTCTATAATGGTCGAGGTCAGTCGAATGACATCAACAACGCTTGCGTGTAATTTGTCATTCCAATCTTTTGTCAGTACTTTAAAGGCGGTATCGCGTGTGTTTTGATCCGCGGCAGAAAGCTGGGATAGTTCTTTTTCAAAAAGACGGGTGATGTAAGGATAGCCCTTTTTTCCAGAGGCCATCGCTCGCACGACGTTGCCTGCGTAGACTGGATGATTATCTCCGTAGAAGCTAATGAATTTCCCCTCTTCCTGATAGGAAGTGAAAACGGCTGGGGTTGTCCAATCTGTTGAAGCACTGAGCATGGGAAGGGCATTGCCATTCCACTTGGGTTCAAATCGTTTAAAGAATTTTTTGCGATCATCCATTTCAAAGGTGCCCGGATGTTCTTTTTCATAAACGATGTTGGGTGAGGTTCCCGCCGCAATTAAAACGGACTTTGCAGGCAGCTCGAGAAATTCTCCGGCACCACGCAGTTTCCCCTCGGGTGTGAGTTTCTGTTTTTCAAATTTCATGGCAGAGACCGCGCCGTATTGATTGGGTATGGCCTCAATCGGGCTCAAAAGCTCGACGTAATAAATCCCTTCTTCGAGGGATTTGATGACCTCTTCGTGATTCAAACGATAGGCCGGGGAATTCAAGACATCCCGACGATAGACCAGTGAAACGCCTCCCCAGCCCCGCAGGATGGGGACAAAGTCCGGGGCTTCGTCGGCCGCGTGTGCGCGGCTGCGCTCGGCGCGAATCTGTTTCCCGTGGTCCAAAAATTCGTTCAGAATTTCAAGTTCTTCTGCATCATACATGGCGAGAACTGCCTCTTTCCCAAATGCAGTGCTCAGTTTTTCGTATTGATCCAGGGTTTTTTCGACTTGGACCGGATAATACGCCATGGCTTCGGTTGCGGTATCGATGGCCGTGAGGCCTCCCCCGACGACGATTGTAGGGAGACGAAGCTGCAAGTTTGCGAGCGAGGCTTTTTTGAAGGCCCCGGTCAACTGCAAGGCCATTAAAAAATCGCTGGCCTTTCTTACGCCACGGATTAGATTATTTTTCATCCAGAGAATCGTGGGTTTTCCTGCACCCGCGGCAATGGCCACGTGGTCAATGCCCATCTTCCAGGCATCTTCAACGGTAATAGTCCCGCCAAAACGCACACCGCCGTAGAGATTAAAGCGGTTTCTGCGGGCGAGTGTGAGATAAATCAAGTCCAGAAAGTTTTTGTCCCAACGCACGGTAATCCCGTATTCAGCGACACCGCCAAAGCCCGATAAAATGCGCTCGTCCAGTTCATGATAAAGGCTCTGCACATCTTTGACGGGAACGGGCGGCTTACTTTCGTCTCCCACGAGGGCTTCGGGCAGGGGTTCGATTTTTAAACCATCGACGCCAAAGATACCAAAACCTTCGTTGAGTAAAAATTGCGCGAGTGTGAAACCTGCGGGTCCCATGCCAACGACCAGAATATTTTTCCCATTGTAGGGCAGTGCTTGAGGGCGTTTGACGTTAATCGGGTTCCAGCGGGTGAGCAGGCTGTAGATCTCAAAACCATAGGGCAGATCCAGAACGTCTGTCAGGATACGTGTTTCGGCCTGGGGAATATTGACAGGGTCTTTTTTCTGATAGATACAACCCTTCATGCAATCATTGCAAATCCGGTGTCCGGTGGCAGGCACCATGGGATTGTCGATAACAATGATGGCCAGTGCGGCAATGGCATCGCCTTCGGCGTGTAAATAGTGCATTTCTGAAATACGTTCATCCAGGGGACAGCCCGTGAGTTCGATTCCCAGGGGATTGTGATCCAATTCATTGCTTTTGCGTTTTGTATACCCGATACGGCAGCTGTCCTTTTCGCGTGGATGGCAGATCACACAATAATCAATTTCAGACAAGACCTGTTTTTCTGAATAACGACGATCTGTTAATTCAAAGCCGTCGCGGCGGCGTAAGCCTTCCGCAGGCCCGACAATGCGCTCCGGCATGTCTTTATCAGGACGCACAATTTCAACCAAATGCTGAAAATCAACGGGATGAGGGGTATTGAAAGCGTCCCAGCCTTCGGTTACAGACGCATCTTTGGGGAGATTATGGGCCGCAAAAACCCATTTTTCCAAGAGGGTCAAAAGGGATTGTGTAAAAGCCAAAAGGTCTTCATCTTTTTGGGGATCGAAGGCTGTTTCGGTCAGTTCGGGAAAAAGGGTGTTTATATCGGGTGTTTTAAGTAAACCTTCCAGTGTGTTTGTGATGTCCTCCCTGATTTCGGCAGAGAGGGTTTCCCCACGCTTTATTTTTAGACTCAGTGCTTTCTCCGCATCAATGAGACGACACGTGACGGTTGCAAAGAGCAATTCGCTGTCGTGTTCCAGAGGGATGGGGGCGAGCATCAGGTCAATGAGCAGACGGGCTTTATCATTTAAATTTTCATAATCGAGTGAGGCCAAGTCATCTTTTGAGAAGTTTTTTAAAACCCGTTTTTGCACAAATTCTTTTTTGAAACGAAAGAGCGGTTTCTGGCTTTGAATATTTTCCATAAAACATTCACGGTCTTCGCTAATATTGAAAAGCTGAGCAATAAAGCGACTTTGGTGAAAGGCAAGTGAAATGAGCAGTTCAGCTTCTTCGGGTGGTGTGAGTTGACCTTCTGGTGCTTTGCTGTAGGCAATAAAGTGGTCATACAATGCAGGGTCGGCGGCTTTTACGGATTCATAAAAAGTGTCGCTGAGTGTCTTGAGTCGTCCTGTATCGTAGAGGTCTGAATAAGAAAAGCCTTCAATGCCTAAAGTCAATTGATTGTCGTTTGGTGCTTGTTTTGTTTTGCTTGCCATAAGTACTCCATCATGTTGATAAGCCGGGTCTGTTCAGAACCGCAGCACAAATTTCCGGTCAGACAAGATAACAAATAAAATAGCCGAGAACAAGATTCCCATTTTGCCCAAGAACAGCACTTGGAATTGGGATAGGGCTAATGTTCGTGATCTGATCATTCAAAATGTGAGGTGCTAGGGTTTTAGTGGACACATTCTTAAGATTGATTCTCAATCATGGAGGAGGTGTTCAATGCGTAAAAAGGGGATCTAAGGAATCAAGAGGCACTCCCTTGGGCATTTTGCACCGTCATCCAGCTCAGACTAAAAAATACAGCACTGGCGTCTCAAGATAGTTAGCATTTTAAAATTTATGTTAGGATAGAATCAGTTCTTTATGTAGACAGACCCGGAAGCTGCTATCTTGTCAAATTATCAAGTCAATACAAACACCGGAGCGGGCGCTTTGTCTTTTTCCCATGTGTCCGACTCTGATCAATATGGCAAACCGGGTCGTCGGGAAAATGTGCTGCTCCTTGTTGTGCTGTTGCTCTCTGTGCTGATTTATGCGCCTACTCTTCGCTGGCTTTTTGATCGCTGGACGATGAGCATATGGCACAATGGTCACGGTCTCTTTATTCCGCCTATTGTTGCTTACCTTGTCTGGCAAAAACTCGGGGCATTGCGTCATCTGCCAAGAGAAGCCAGTGTCTGGGGCTTTGCTCTTTTAGTTCCCGCTCTGGGTTTACATGTGCTTGATGTCGGCATACATACAGAAATTCTTTCTGCCCTTTCGGTTATTATTTTTATGCCGGGTCTGTCTCTTCTTTTTCTCGGTGCCAAACGAACACGTGGCATTGCATTTCTACTCTTTTTTCTGTTCTTCATGCTGCCGCTTCCGCTTGGTTTAACCCAGGGTGTTCACCTTGTCCTCCGGGATATTACGGCGGCAAATATCGCTTGGGCGATTCCAAAAATGGGGGTCCCGATTTTTGTTTCGGGCACCCTGATCCATCTGCCGAATGCCAACCTGCTTGTTGCTGATGCCTGTAGCGGATTTTCAACGCTCTACGCAATGACAGCGGTGACCTGTTTGATCATCCATGTCTCTCCACATCGCAGCCGGGCGCTGTTGGTCCTCTTCATTGCGGTACCGATTGCGATTTTAGCCAATACCCTCCGTTCAATCATTCTGGTGCTGTCGGTTTATTGGTACGATGTCGAAATCCTGGAAACATGGATTCATTCTTTCTCCGGGATTGTTTCGATGATTCTTGCCCTGGCTGTTGTTTTCTGGGCCGGGGGGATGATGACAGCGCATCCCCTTGTAAAAAAGACATGATTTCTTCGCGTTATGCCCTTCCCTTTATTGTGCTTGCTGTCATGGCTCTTGTGCCCACGCTCATACACAGTTATGCCGGTTTGACCTCCGAAGATGGCCGATCAACACAGGCAATCCGTGACTCTTTTGCAGACCTCCGATCAGATGAAACAAATCGCAAGGCGAAATGGGTTAAAAAGACTTTTGAGAGCACTGACTGGATTGAACGAACTTACGAAAACAGAGAAGGGGGGCCGCTTCTATTGTTTGTCGGTCGTTCCTATGATCCGAAACGGCTCTATCATCACCCGGAACTCGGCTTACTGAGCGGGAGTGATTTAGAAGCACTGGGCACTGTAGAGCTAGCCCAAAAGCCGGGGAGACCCATTCACCTGCTCAAAGGAAAGCGCGGCGGAGGGAATGTGGATCTCGTGGTCTATGCCCTGCTCTATGAGGATCAGTTTGTTGACAATCCTTACTTTTTCCAATTGAGAAATGCCTTGTCTTTTCTATTTCAAGCTCGAAAACCGATGACCCTCTTCTTTGTCTACGACGCCTCAGCCCTGCCGGAACGTACTCTTGAAGATAGCCGGGCCGTATTTCTCCTGAACGAAGCCATTGATGACTTTCTTTCTCAGACCTAGGTTTTTTTGATATTCTCCTGTGTCGAATTTATTCTCCATAAAAACCTGGCGTAAAGAATGGCTGGTGCTCACAGGCATCGCCACACTTTTAGTCTCACTCTTTGAACTGGTTTTAATACAGAAAAAATACAGCCTTTTTTCAGAAGGGTTTTTATCTGTTCACCAGCTTTCAAGTCCTTCAGGCATCCTGGGTTTCATCCTTGTTTCCTTGAGTGCGGATGCGGCAGTCCTTGGTTTTATCACGATGCTCCTCCTGCTTGTTTCAGACAGAATAGGCTTGAAACATCCGGGAAGACGCTTCCTGATCCTGGCGCTTGCAGTCACGCCACTTATTTTGACTGACTTTGTTTATCACCGCCTGGCGGACTATCTGGGTGATGCCCTTGATCTTTCCATGATGCTGGAATTAGTTGACGGTAATGCGTTTGAATTTGTTGCTGTGGGTTTTGAACATCTGATCCTGCCTTTGTTTCTCTTTCTCGCCCTGATCCTGGTTGTGGCATTTTTCACTTGGAAATTAAAAAAATCCCTTGGAAACGCGCCGAAACAGATCCTTGTCAAACCTTCATTCAGGAAGATCTTCATTGAGGCCAGCCTTCTTTTTTTGTTCGGTTTTATCCTCTTGTTTTTCTCTCGCATCACAAATGAAGCCTTTGATCATGGACTCAAACGGAAACCCAGCGGGCAGATCTTAGCGTACTTCGCCGAAACCCTTTCAGATATCGACAGAGACGGTTTCGGACTCTTAAGACGGCCCGCTGACCCCGACCCCTTTGATGAGGCTATTTTCCCCTATGCTCTCGACATTCCGGGTAATGGCATTGACGAAAACGGTGTGGCGGGCGATTTACCGCTTGATGGGGCTGATGAGCTGGAGGAGTCTGAGGCAGGTTCTCGTGCAACTCAATGGCAACACACACCTCACATTATTTTTGTGATGCTTGAGAGCTTCCGTGCCGATTTGATCGGTGCGACTTACGAGGGCAAAGCAGTCACGCCTATTTTGGCTGACCTTGCCTCACAGGGGGTTTCTGTACAGTCGGCCTTTTCTCATAACGGTTATACCGTTCAGTCCCGCTATCACACCTTTACAGGACATCTCTTCCCTGCAAATGAAGGGAGAAGTCTGGAAGAAAAAAGTCTAATAGATGATTTCAAAAAAAACGGATATGAGGTTGCCTTTTTCTCCGGTCAGGATGAATCCTTCGGTGCTGAAAAAATGCAAATCGGATTTGAACGGGCCGACATCGCTTATGATGCGCGAGTGGAAGTGCATCGCCGCTATACAAAGTTTTCGACCCCGGGCAGCCTTGGTCTTCCCTATGATGTACTGATTGAAAGGGTGAAGACCTTTCTAAGCACCAGGGAATCGACCCGACCTTTATTTTTATACCTGAACCTGGTTGACACACATTTCCCCTACCATCACAAAACGATCCTGCCCCTAATCAATGATGTGGTCTTAAGCCGATCTGAAATTCGGAGCGAACGCAAAAATGCGCTGAAAGCCATGTACCTCAATACCGCCGCCAATGTAGACCGGGCAATCGGCAGGGTGCTTGATGCGCTACGACAGGTACTGGGTGAAGCGCCGGGCATCATCGTGACTTCTGATCATGGCGAAAGCCTTTTTGAAGACAACTTTCTCGGCCACGGTTACATGATCAATGATGCCCAGACACAAATTCCCTTGATTGTGAGCGGCCTGCCGATTGTCATTGAGCAGCCTTTTGGCCAAAGCGAATTCAGGAGCGTCATCCATGCTGCCCTGGCCAAACGTCCTCACGAAAGTCAAAAACCGATCTTAAGAGAAAATGAAAAAAAACAGGTTTTTCAATACATCGGAACGATTGAACGTCCAAGACAGATTGCAATGAGAGGTTTGTCGGGTCGCATCATCTACGATTTTAGATCAGGACTTGTGCAAACCGAAGGAAAGGCATGGCGGCGACCTGAATTGCTTGAGAATTCGGAGTATTCGGCATTTCAAAAGCTTGTTTATTTTTGGGAAAGGGCTTTGATTGCAAGGAACGACTGATTGCATCTAGAAATAGCAGGCATAAAGGTCAGGGTGATTAAAAGAGATTTGCTTTTAATTTGAATTCCCTTAAAATCGGACGACGTTTTTGATCAATAAGGGCTCGTATCCGAAAACAGCACTTAAGTGATGAAAAAAGGCGTGTTGACCCTCTTTGTACCACATCATGTTGATGGTCTTTTCGGCCTTACGAATCTGTTCAAGCTTTTTGTCAAAATTTCCCTCGTGCGGCGGGAGGTCACTTAAGGCTTCGTTAATCAGTCCGAGCCAAAGACGGCTCACCCCCATGATAAAAGCAGGCCAGTGTTTTTGCAGGGCGGGAGACCAACTGGCATCGCTCATTGCTGAAATTTCCGGGCGGCGTGCCCCGCTTGTATTGTTGTCGCAGGTCGCACGTTCTACAATTTTCTTTTTAAGGGCCTGATGCAAGGTCGGGTTTTTCTGGATTTCAGCATTAATTTCTTGTAGCGCTGTGGCATCCGAATAAAAGAGAAAGCTGAATTGATGTCCGGAATCATCCGGGGCGGCTCTTCGGTGAAAGCGCCAGAATAAAAGACGGTCTTCTATTGATTCCAGAATGGGCCCCATCACTGCTTGGGCCAACAAGAGATCAACACCCATGTCGGGTTCTGTTTTTTGATTCCAGCTAAGTTTGAAACGACAGGCCCACCAGAATTTTTCTCCACTTGTCAGTGGTGTCTGGAGGTCTGAGGCGGGATTTATAAGAGAGGGAGAGGGTGCAAGCCTGGGGGAGCAGGACATTACAGCGAACAGTAAAAAACCAAGCAATAAAAAACAGAGAAGACTTCGAGAGATGCAGGTCATCCGCACACCAGGGTTGTGGATTTCGTTTATCGCTTATTTCTGGGTTTCTCCAGGGCTTTTGGCTTTGATGACCAAGGCATGGATTTCTGCCTGCATTTCTTCTTTTAGCGCGTCAAAGACCATGCGGTTGCGGTCAAGCAATGAAACCCCTTCAAATTTTTCAGAAACCAAGTGTAGGATAAAATGTCCGCCGCCTCCGGCCCCGGCATGGCCTGCGTGTTTCCAGCTTTCGTCGATCACATCAAGCTCTGTCGCAAGCAATACATCTTTCATTCTGTTTAAGATTTTTTCTTTCGTTGCCTCAGTCGACATCATTCAAATCTCAGTGTAGTCCTGATTATCACGGGGCCGTGGCAATTTTGTCAAGTGTCACAAAATCTCAAAAGTGCATCGTGTTTGAATTTCTAAGTTGTGTTGAATTTTTCAAGAGCTTACTTTAGTATTCAGCCTTCGCGTTTTAGCAAAAGCTAAGAGATTTGAGTCTTTGATGGTTTTTCGTTGCCCCTGTGTTTTCAGTCTTAAAGTCCTTTTTCCCTTATGACACGACTTCTCTGTACGATTTTTTTGATCTCGGGTTCCTCTGCTTTAATGTTCGAGGCCCTTTGGTTTCGACAAGCGGGTCTGGCTTTTGGGAACAGCATCTGGGCCTCAAGCCTTGTGCTTTCAGGTTTTATGGGGGGCTTGGCCTTAGGCAATGCCCTGGCCATTCGCGAAAAAGGACGGCTCACGCGCCCCATCGCTTTTTACGCCTACCTTGAGTTACTCATCGGTCTTTCAGGGATCGTGCTCGTTTATCTCTTGCCCCACTTAGGACAATGGTTTGCGCCCTTGTTTCAGTCCATCTCGGATCAACCTTGGGTTCTAAACGGCTTAAGGCTGTTCTTTGCTTTCCTGCTGTTGCTGATTCCCTCCACGGCGATGGGCCTGACCTTGCCTGTCTTAACAAAGGCCCTTTCAACGCAAGATCCGATTTTTGGCCGAGTCCTCGGAAAACTTTATGGATGGAATACGCTCGGAGCCCTACTGGGTGTCCTCTTGACCGAATTTGTGCTCATTGAAGCAATTGGCATCCATGCAACAGCCTGGTTTGCTGGGATTTTGAATGTCTGCGTGGCGGTCATCGCTCTGCGACTGGATAAAGGCATGCGTGTTTCAAAATCATCAAAACCCGATCAAGTTTCGGCACAAAAGCTTGCCCCTGTGCAGGGTCGCACTGCCACACTCTTTCGTTTTTTATCCGCAGCTTTTTTGTCGGGTTTTTGTCTCTTGGCGCTGGAGATCATCTGGTTTCGATTTTTGATGCTGTTTATTTCGGGACATTCGACTTCATTCTCTGTGATCTTGGGTATTGTCCTGGCTGGCATTGCCTCCGGTGGGTTTACCGCATCAGCGCTCTTAAAAAAACAACCGCGTTTTGCAACACAAGGCACGACCGCTGCATTTATTTTAAGTGTGCTTTGCATTCTGAGCTACGCCCTTTTCCCTTATATCGTGAAGCCTTATACTCAGGCTGTCATCACCCAGGTTGGCGGAATATTGAATATCGGCATTCCGCTCATGTTTCCTGTTTCTTTTATGTCAGGGATTTTTTTTACGCTCATCGGAACTGCAATGCGAGCTCATCTTTCTAACGAGACCGTGACCACAGGGGCCTTAACCCTTGCCAATACCACGGGGGCAGCACTCGGCGCATTCAGCGGGGGTTTTTTGTTGTTGCCTATTTTTGGGATGGAGCGCTCGCTCTTTTTTATGGCTGCGCTTTATTGTTTGATCGGTTTGCTGTTGATGAGTGGAAAGGCCAGGGTTTCACGGATCTCTTATCTTGGGGCAGGGCTTGCTGCGGTGGGGATTCTTATTTTTCCCATGGGTGATATGGAAAAATATCATTTGAGGGTTCCCAGTCAGCGTCTGATTTCAAGCGATGGGGTCGGCGTGATCAAGGAAACACGTGAAGGGCTGATCGAAACCATCACCTATCTTGAGCAGCGGTGGTTGGATAAACCCTTGTTTCATCGTTTGATTACCAACTCCTATTCCATGTCGAGTACCGATTTTCGTTCTCGGCGTTACATGAAACTCTTTGTCTATTGGCCTCTGGCCGTGCATCCTGATCCAAAAGACGCACTCTTGATTTCATACGGTGTGGGTAGCACAGCAAAGGCTTTGACTGACTCAAAGGGTTTGGAAAAAATTGATATTGTTGATATTTCTCGCGACATATTAGAAATGAATGACAATGCCTATCCCGAACCCACAACGCTGCCCTTAAATGACCCACGGGTCTCCGTTTATATTGAAGACGCGCGTTATTTTTTACAGACGACGGATCAGTCTTTTGACCTGATTACAGCGGAGCCGCCACCCCCGGAAGTTGCAGGGGTTGTTAACCTTTACACCCGTGAATATTTTCAACTGCTTTATGATCGCCTCAATGAAGGCGGCATTGCGACCTATTGGTTGCCGCTTCACGCCATGGATGCCATGAGTGTGAAGGGTATCTTACGGGCCTTTTGTGATGTTTTTGAGGATTGTTCTCTCTGGCACGGGCAGTGGCTGGATTTGATGATTGTCGGCACACGCAATGCAGAAGGTCCCGTCTCAGATGCCATATTTATGAAACAGTGGCAAGACCCCGTCGTATCCAAAGAACTGATTGATGTGGGTTTGGAGCGCCCCGAACAACTGGGCTCGCTTTTTATTGGGGATGCGGCTTATCTCAATGAAATCACACAAGGTGCGCCGCCGCTTGTGGATAATTTCCCCAAACGTGTGAAGTCTTCTTCGGAGTCGCGTATGGGTTTGGTCAAGCTGATTGATCAATGGATGGATATCAACGCGGCCCAGGCCCGGTTTATAAAAAGCCCGCTCATCGCACGGCTCTGGCCCGAACGTCTTCGTCAGGATTCTTTGGCCTATTTTGCATTTCAAGATATTTTAAATCAGCACTGGTTTGGGTTTAGAGATCCCAAAATGCCCGTTATTGTAGACATTGATCGGGTCTTAAACAGCTCCTCGCTTAAAACCCTGCCACTCTGGTTGATGGGCAGCAATGCCGATTTTCAGCGTATTGTAAATGCGGCGACTCCTGAAGAAAAAGAGGATCCGATGATGCAGGTCCATTTGGCTCTGGGGCAAATGGCTGCCCGAGACTACGAAAGTGCCATTGTATCGCTTCAGTTGGCTGGGGCCGATGAACGATTAAAGGGGGACGCTTTCAGCTATACGGTTTATGCCCTGTCCAGTCTCGGACGTCGGGCCGAAGCGCAAGCCCTGGTCAAAAAAGAGATGGGTGAATTTTTAAAAAATCAAAAGGGAAAAAATGGCCCCCCCCCGCCGCTTTCCCCTTTTTGGTCGTGGATGAAAGACGCTCGCGGCATTGATCCCTTTGCGGAGACTGAGTAGTTTAAGGTAAAGTTCCTGTAGGGGCTTGATTTCCCATGGGTTTGCAGAAATACACAGCATTTTTTTGAAAAAACATGCTCTACATCCAAAAATCTACAACAGGACGTAATTTTTTCATTGGCTTTCTTTTGCTGGCCGCACTTGTTTTTGTGTTGCACCTGCGTGCGATAAAAGCGGGTGGCAGCACGGGGGAAAGTGCAATCTGGTTTAGTATCTTCACTCTGCCCTGGGGTGGGATGCTTTCGAGATCGTTTTTAAGTTCTGATCTTTGGATGCGTTTTTCCTATGTCATTTCCTGGAGCATGATTGTTTTTAATGCCTGTCTGCTCTATCTCATTTCAGGGGGGCTTCGCATTCGTCCGAGGAAGGCGTAAATTCACAAACGTATATTCATAACGTATGTCAATGTGGAATATATTGTCTCTATTGAAGCGGGTTTGCAAACAATGTCTCATGCTACTGTCGATCTGGAGCCTTACTGTTTTTTCCGGCTGCAGTGTCACTGTGCCAAAGATTCCCGTAAAAGGCCTGATGATGGGCGAGTTGATTGAGACGACGGTCGATTCAGAAATAGCACGTTATTATCTTGAAAATTATCTTCAGAATCAAAAGCCTCAAGTCGCGTTCGACAAAAAAATCAATACGTTTAATCGAGAATATGCAAATCGTCCCCTGAATCGCGAAGATTTAAAACAGCTTTCGGTGCTTACTTCAGTTGATTTTGCCGCACTTTTTTGGGCAGAGCATCTTTATCAAAACGAGAAAAATCGCAAACTTCAAGATTTATTTCAAGAGAAGTTATCTGCGTTACGGGCCATGGGTTTTGCAGCGCTTGTGATTCCAAATAGGGACTGCTGCGTCCTCCTCTTTGTTCCTGCCTGGGATTATACCAAAACGGGTATGATGACGGGTTCTGACTTGTCCCGTCCCATGCGTATCGCAAATAATCTTGGCATTGAAAGTGTTTTTGTCCCGATCAATCCTCATGGGGCTGTGGAAGAAAATGCTGTTTTTATCAGCCAGACGATTCAGTCATATGCCACTTCAAAAAAAGACATCATCCTTGTGGGCCCAAGCTCGGCCGGACCGGCCATTCATTTGAGTCTGGCGCATAAACTGTCGCCGAAAACACAGAAAAGAGTAAAGGCCTGGGTCAATCTTGCGGGAATTTTACAAGGCACCCCCCTGGTTGACCATTATCAAAAATGGTTCCGCGTTTGGTTTTTGAAATTGGCTCTTTGGTGGGAAGCTTGGGAAAAGGAAAACGTCCTGAGCCTGTCGATGGAAAAAAGTCGTGTGCGGTTTGAGGGATTAAGCCTGCCTCAAGATTTGTTGGTGATCAATTATATCGGACTCTCTCTTTCGGGTGATATCACACCCTTTGCAGCAGAGCGTTATGTGATGCTGCGTAGTGAAGGGCCCAATGACGGTCTCACCTTATTGCCGGACAGCCTCGCACCGGAAAGTCGGAGCATCCTTGCATTGCGCAGTGATCATTTTTTCAACGAAGATCCTGAGATAACACTGAAGACCATTGCTCTGATGCAAGTTCTTTTTGAGGTTCTCGCACCGGAAGATCTCTAGGAGCCTGTCGGACTTAGGATAAATCTACTGCGAAAAATCTATTTTGGCCCATTTTTTCGGTCATTTTCGTTAAATATCGGGGATATTCTCCTCAAAAGATCAAAAAAATGGACTCAAAATCG
>UOGF01000079.1_pt1 | contig 31278 bp, 31 predicted proteins | sample 1989081 | NCBI WGS metagenome assembly UOGF01 (sample SAMEA4712195, study PRJEB27164) | hydrothermal vent metagenome | biome: marine basaltic hydrothermal vent biome; feature: marine hydrothermal vent; material: mineral | place: Pacific Ocean | collected 2011-06-14/2011-07-23 | depth 1719 m
GTGTTCACAGATCGTATCGCTTTTTAAGCCAGCCATTTAAGACATGCTTTATATCATAAAGAATCGAGGGAATCTAGGAGCCTTTCGGGCTTAGGGGAAATCTACTGCGACGGCGGGAAGATTGGCCCAGTTTTCCGATTTATTTCGTTAAATAGCGGGCTATTCGCCTCAATAAATCGAAAAACTGATCTCAATTTCCCACCTGCCTCGCTACGACTCCCTAAGTCCGATAGGCTCCTAGGAGCCTGTCGGACTTAGGTGATCGTAGCGAGAGAAAGCGATTTTGAGTCCATTTTTTTGATCGTTTGAGGAGAATATCCCCGATATTTAACGAAAATGACCGAAAAAATGGGCCAAAATAGATTTTTCGCAGTAGATTTATCCTAAGTCCGACAGGCTCCTAGGCTAACAATTCTAATTGGCCATCACTGAGATTCTTTTCGGATTTTTTATGTTGAATTTTTTCTGAGTGTACGGTTTAAAAACCCGCAATTCAAGAAATCTTGTAAAACGAATTAGTTATTTGCTTTTCATCTTCCCACTCACTTTTCCTATAGTGTTTGTCAATGTTGCAGAGATCAACTAAACTTTAAAAAAACATAGTAGATCTCATCGATCCATAAAAGACTTTAAAAACCTATTGTGATAAAAAAACGGAGTTATCAGCAATATTGCCCTCTGGCGACGGGACTCGACATCATCGGTCAGCGTTGGACTTTGTTGATTATACGTGAACTGCTCATTGCCCCCAAAAGATACAAAGCCCTGCTTGAAAACCTGCCCGGCATGGGAACCAACTTGCTTGCAGAGCGATTGAAGACACTCATGAACTTGGACCTCATTGAGCAGATCGTGCAACTTACGCCACGTGTTTCAAAGGTCTATCAACTCACTGACTTGGGACAAGAATTAGAAAAACCGGTCTTGGCCCTCACACAATGGGGATCTCAATTTCTTAAAAAGAAACAGCCCAAGTTCTTGTTTCGCCCGGAGTGGGTATTGATTCTCATAAAAGCAGCCTTCAAGCCTCAAAAAGCGGCCTATCTCAATATTTGCTGTGAATGGCATGTGGATGGGCTGATTTTTTATATCCGAGTGGATGAAGGAAGGCTTGAGATCAAATTGGGTGCTGCAGAAAATCCCATGGCCACGGTAAAAACAGATGGCGAAAATTTCTCAGCAGTCGTATTAGGACAAAGTCGCTTGAAGGATACCATCGTAAACGGTGCTTTTAAAATTACGGGCAGCGGACTCGCCGTCGTGCGTATAATGCAAATACTTTGTATCAAGGATTCACGCACTCAATCAGAGATTGCTTAATATGAATACCGTCTACTTGACCGACATCATCATTATGCTCACTGCCGCAGTCATCGCAGTCCCCTTTTTTCAAGCCTTGGGTCTTGGGGCTGTGCCCGGATTTCTCATCGCAGGCATACTTGTTGGCCCTTCGGGCTTAGGTCTCATTGATAACGTTACTGAAATCAGCCACCTTGCCGAACTCGGCGTCGTGCTCTTTCTTTTTGTGATCGGGATTGAACTCAAACCCTCACGATTGTGGTTGATGCGGCGTTTGGTTTTTGGTCTGGGAACACTGCAAGTCCTGGGAACGGGACTTTTGATTACCGCCATTACTTATTTTTTATTTGATATGCCGCTGGCAGCCTCCATATTAATCGGCCCGGTGATGGCGCTTTCTTCGACGGCTTTTGTGTTGCAGTTGCTGGCAGAGCAAAAAAAAATGCACTCCGAATATGGTCGAACTGCCTTTTCCGTACTCTTACTGCAAGATCTGGCCGTTGTCCCGCTTTTGGCCTTGGTTTCTTTGTTGAGTATGCCTGAGTTGACGATTGGAGAAGAAGTCGCGCTTGCCTTAGCCCACGCCTTGGGTATTCTTGTCCTCGTCATTTTGGGCGGACGCTACTTGCTCCACCCCATTTTACACCGGGTGGCTCGCTACGGGGCACCGGAGGTTTTCACCGCCTCTGCCGTTTTGCTGGTGCTCGGCACCGCCATTCTGACCGAACGCGTCGGCCTTTCCATGGCCATGGGCGCATTCGTCGCAGGGCTTCTGATCGCGGATTCATCCTACCGACACCAAGTTTCGGCAGAAATACAGCCTTTCCGGGGTCTGTTGTTGGGTCTTTTTTTTATGTCGATGGGTATGTCGCTCAATCTCGGTCTTTTGTTTGAACAGCCTCTGCTTTCCTTGGGGCTGACCGCAGCTTTAATGTCCATAAAAATCCTCGTGCTTTGGCCCGCGACACGACTCTTTGGACTGCGCGGAAAAACTGATCTGGCTGTGTCGCTACTACTTTCCCAAAGCGGCGAGTTTGCATTGGTCTTATTTGCATTGGCCCTTGAAACCGGACTGCTGTCGGAACCCGTCTTTCAACAACTGCTGCTCATCGTCCTACTCAGCATGTTGGCCACACCGCCATTGGCACGTCTGGCAGATCAAATGACCAAAAACCGTCGTTCACCGAACAAAAACACCCCAATTGAAGCCCCGCCATCCTCCCCCATCGTAATCGCTGGTTTTGGCCAGGTCGGCAGCCGTATCGGACAAATTCTCTCTATGGCGGAGCAACCTTTTGTCGCACTTGACCTTGACTCGGAACTGGTCTCACGCGAAGGGATGAAAGGACATCCGATTTTTTTTGGAGACGCTCAAAATCCAGAAGTGCTCAGAGCCGTGGGTGCAGGAGATACGCGCTTGGTCATTGTGACTGTAAACGACTTTGCAGCCGCCGAGCGCATCGTAAGTTCTCTGCATCAAGCACAGCCCAAACTGAATATTCTCGCACGGGGTCACAACCTGAAACAGTGCCAGGCACTCCGAAAATTGGGTGCACCCGTTGTCGTCTCAGAAAATATCGAAGCCAGTCTAAAACTTGCGCAGGCTGCGCTGACGCGTGTCGGGGTCAAAGAAAGTGAAAATGCAGCCTTATTGGAAAAATTTCGGCAGAATTATTATGGACAAATCGAATCTGTTCTAAAAAATGAAACGCTCAAGCAGTAAAAATTTCCGCCACAAAAAAAAGGAAGACTAAGACCGATATTGAAACACTTGTGCCGTTTTTCGAACAACCGCAGTCCCATTATTGAGGGTTCGCACAATCACACCCATCATGCAAAGACGATCAAGCCATTTTTTAGGCGGATTTTTCCCATCTCTCCCTTTCAGATTTTCCAAAATCATCCACTGCCCGCTTGAGTCCAATTGATCAAGGATTTGAATTTCCTCTGTTTGCACCAGTTGAGTCAGCTTTTCATTCAAAACTTTGAGTCCCACAAGACTTGTTTCACCAAAAGCCTGGGACATCAAGAAGGGATGGCCTCCCGTTTCTCGCCACACCTGAGGAAATGCCACCGACCCCAATTTTTCAGAAATAATCTTACGGGCCTCCCGAATTGGAACTACTGAAAGTGGGTAAAAACGCAGTGGCATAAGAAAATCTTTTGAATGTTCATCCACCCAATCGCTCCACTGAAGTCCTCCAATCCAGCAAATGGCATCAATCGCAGGCAATAACAACTCCATCGCCATGTTGAGGGTTTGAGAAATAAGCGCCGTTTGATCGGGTAAGAACCGATCACAGTCATCAATCAAAAGGATCAATTTCCGTGAATTGACTTCATCAGGGGTCTTCTCATAAATATGGTGGAGCTGAGACATCAATTTCATAAAAGAGTCTGGGGATTTGCGAAAGGGATTTTTTGCTTCGGGAGAAATCCCTTGTTTTAAAATCGCCTCCATCAACAAAGCCCAAAAATCGGATGTGGTGTTCATTTCCTTGAGTGAAATGAGAATGGCGCGATTTTTTGTGTCCAGAATTTCTTCTGCCAAATCATGGGCCAGCGTGGTTTTTCCAATCATGGGACCACCGATCATGACCGCAGAACGACCAGAAAGCAGCTGTTTTTTTAGGTTTTGAATCAGACCGCGCCGACTGCTGAAGGGGGAATTTAACATCGGGCCACTCTAGCACAGCGCTAAAGCCTCAACAATTAAAAACCCTTCTGCCAAGTTTCTATTTGGTGATTCTAAAAAATTGTGACAGCAATTTTTTATCGCAGCGTAAACCACCATTCTTCTAAAAAGTTGTTATGCTTAAAATGTTCGGCATGATTTGAATAAAAGGGGGACAATAATGAGTGACGTATCCAACTTAAGATCCACCATCAATGCATTTTATCAAGCGCAGGATCAAGCGCTGGAAAATCGCAAGACTTCTAGTGAACCGGGGGGTGACATCACACGAGCTTTGTCCATCATTAGACGCATTTTACCCCCTTTGCCGGATACAGGTCCTCTATCAGAGTGGCTGTCACAAACGATCGCAGTCCTTGAATCAGAACACCAAAATTATTGTCAACAGGAAGAAGATCTCACAGGTTGCGGCAGTGCAACTTTTGGGGAATTGCTCACACGCCTCATTTCCTTGGAACCCACACTTGCAATGACCTACTAAGTATTCTCTTAAAAAACACCCTAAGGAAGATTCCATTGCCTTAGGGTGTTTTTTTCTAAACAAGACCCCTGCTAGGCCTCATCAAAAGCTGATGAATCAAAACGTTTAACGATCTCATGCGCGTCATTCAGTCTAAAGAGAATGTCGGCCTTCTGCGGCATAAGGGATAAACAGTTTCGAGTCACCCGTTCAAAATGCTGAATAAAACGTTTCAAGTCGGCTTCCTGCATGAAGTGAGGAGTCTTACAAATACGTTTTTCTGCCCGTTTTCTCTCCTGTAAGAAACGCCATTCATAAACCTGCTCAAAAGAAGACAGCTGTAGTACAATGAGTAAATTCAGTCGATGGAAAAAATCAGCATAATCTGTTTCCAAAAGACCATTGACATAGCGCCGCCAGTGACCTCCTTGATCTTCCTTTTCTTCCAGCATATTGATGGGCTGTATTAAGCTTTCGTCATTTTCAGCGGGTGCGGCAAGACACCATCCCTCCAGAAAAATAAGATCAAGGGGAGGATTGGCCTGTGACCATTGCCGAGATGGCAAACGATCATCCAGGGCCTTATCAAAACGAGGGAGAGGAACCGATTCACCTAAACCGCTCACACTCAGCGCATCCAGGGTTCGAGAGGCTAAACCCAGGTCATGTGTCCCCGGCACACCGCGGGTTTTTAGAAGCGGGTGTACTGTACTGGACAAATGCAGACGCTCTTTTTGTGTTAAATAAAAGTCGTCTAATGAAATATTGATAGACCTAAGTTCATGTTGTTCTTTAAGTATGTGTACAAGTAAAGCAGCCAAGGTTGATTTTCCACTCCCCTGTGCACCTTGAATACCGACGACCAAAGGTTTTTTGTGGACAAGGCATATTTTTTTGAGTGTTTCGGCCAGCGGGAAGAACCAAGTCAAAATGGTCTTCTCATAGTTTTTTGGAAGCTGTTCACGTCTTATAAAACGTTTGAGGGTCTCAGAAATCATTTGACCTCCTTGATGACACTTGGCAAAGCTTGCGAAAAATGATCTCGGTAATTGCTGATCAATTCGACATGTCCAATATGCGGTGCACTTTGCTCATCTCGGCTTTCAATTTTAAAATTGAGTGATTTTCCCATAGATTTTGCCAAAAAACTTGCAAGATCTACACGTGAAACGACTGACTCCGCGGGCAGATGTCGAAGCCCGGTCTCACGACATTTTGCAAGTTGCATGACCCGTAAGGATAAATCATCGGCCCAAACCACTGAACGCATCTCATCTTTTATAATTGTAATGGGCAGGTTTCGTTCACTGCGATATCGCAGCCAATCCATATGTCCTGTGCGACCATTACATGAAACACCGAGGGACAAGCCGGGCCGAATAATAAGCGCACCTGCGTGTTTTTGCACCAGGGCTTCTGCTTCAACACGAGTGCGACCGTAGACACTGATGGGACAGGTCAGCGATGTTTCTGAATATCGCCCATCCCCACCAAAAACATGATCCGATGAAACATAAATCAGACGTGTTTTTGAAGGCAAGACCTCAAGCACCCGGCTTAAATGGGAAACATTAAGCTCATAAGCCCAATTGGGATCAGCCTCACATTTGTTTACATCACAAACGGCGTGACAGTAAATGAGGATTTCAGGGTGATGCAGTTCACATTGTCGTGCAATCCAATGCGTATTTTCTAATTGTAAGACAGGCCAATCACGAAGGGAGGGGGATGTATTGCCCGGTGGCACAAAAGGCAAGATGTCATCGGAGAAAGTACTTGCAAGATGAAAGCCCAAAATACTGCTCGCACCAAAAAGAAGAATTGAAGGTTTCATCGGAAATCAAAAAGACAATTATCGTTTGATTTCAGCAATCATACGATTGGTGACATCAATTGCGAGGAAAAATAAATCCTGGGCTTCATGGATATCATAGATTTTATCAGGGTGCTGGGTGGGATTTCTAAAGGCAGAGCGAATGTGATCCAAATGTTTTAGGGTATCAAGATCTGTTTTTAAGTCCCGCGTTTTTTTGAGGGTGTAAACCATGTGACCCCAGGAGGCATCCTCTTTTTCTTCGGGAAGAAAGTGGCGAAAATATTGACGGAGAATCGCTTCAATACCACGCAAAAGATGGAAGGAGGCTGCGGTTGAACGTTCAAAGGCAATACAGCGCCCCGCTTCTTTAAAATCATATTGTGCAACATCACTTAAGTGACTAAAGGTTCCTGGAGAAAAAAGCTCTTTTAAATCATTGATCAATTTTTCTGTGCTCAAGCGTTTTTCTGTTACGATGTAGGTGTAAATACCTTGGGCTTCAGCAGAAAAAGTGCCTCGAACCTCCTTAACAAGTTCTCTCATTTCCTCGGCATCATGGCTTGTCAAAACAGCAGCTTCACCTTTTTTTGATAGTTTTTCATAAAAAACTTTGAGTTTTTTGGAAGCACGGCTTGTGACATGCATCTCTAAGGTTTCGAGGGTATCTAAAAAACGTTTGATATTTTCCAGTACAAAACTTTGACCATGAAGAGGCCGCCCCTTTGTCGCCTCCTGTAAATACCGAAAACCCGTGCCAATTTTGATATATGACCAGACATTGATCGCTTTCATGAGTTCATCCTATCCATTAGGTTTGAGCAGCCTTATGAAAGATTCACAGAAATACATTCCGCCGCATGTTTTGCACAAGACACCGCCTCTTCCGAGCTTTCAGCTGAAGCTAAGGCAATGCCCAAACGGCGACAACCATTGATTTCAGGTTTTCCAAAAAGCCGAATTTGAGTGTTCGGAACCGCAAGGGCTTTTTCAAGTCCATCGTATGAAATTTCGGATGAGACACCCTCGCCTAAAATTACGGCAGAAGCGCTTGGCCTAAGCGTCTCAATTCTTCCAATGGGCAAACCCAAAATCGCACGCACGTGCAAAGCAAATTCAGATAAATTCTGAGAGATCAGTGTCACCATACCCGTATCATGTGGGCGCGGAGAGACTTCACTAAAATAAACTTGATCGCCTTTAATAAAGAATTCCACACCATATATCCCCCGACCGGAGAGGTTCTCGACCACAGTACGCGCAATATCCTGCGCCAGTTTTAGCGTTTCGACTGTCATCGCCTGGGGTTGCCAGGACTCGCGATAATCACCCGCTTCTTGCCTGTGACCGATAGGGTCACAAAAATGAATGCCATCCACGGCTTTGATCGTGAGCAGGGTGATTTCGTAATCAAAGGGAATCAATGTTTCAACAATCACACGGCCCGCTCCTGCCCGACCCCCCGCTTGTGCATATTGCCAGGCTTTTTCAATATCATTTTCTGATCGCACGACGCTCTGGCCTTTCCCGGAAGAACTCATCACAGGTTTGACGACACAAGGTCGTCCGATTTCTGCAACAGCGCGACGATACTCAAGCTCTGTTTCTGCAAATCGATAGTCGGAGGTCGGTAATTTTAAGGTTTCGGTCGCCAGCCGGCGGATGCCTTCTCTGTCCATCGTCAAATGTGTGGCCCGCGCGGTCGGCACAATATGAAACCCTTCTTTTTCAAGTGCCAATAATTCATCTGTTGCAATGGCTTCAATTTCCGGCACAACATAATGAGGTTGCTCTTTTTCGATGATTTTGCGTAGGGCCTTGCCATCCAACATATCAATGACGTAAGCACGGTGCGCGACTTGCATCGCGGGTGCATCCACGTAGCGATCCACTGCAATCACTTCTATGCCCAGCCTTTGAAATTCGATAGACAATTCTTTGCCCAGTTCTCCCGCACCACAAAGCAATACCCGTATTGCGTTAGATTTTAAAGGCGTTCCAATCTTAATCATTTTCAGGCCTTCGTCACGTATTTTAAGATTTCAACAACTTGCATTGGTGTTTTTGCCCAAGCCATTGCAGCCGCATCGACTTCCTTGAGTGGATGAATCGTTTTTTCGTCATGCAAGGTAATATAGGGTTTGTCCAAGGCGGTACAATAGCCTGCATCAAAGGCGGCATTCCACTGTTTGTATTTGTCCCCAAAACAGATGACAACGAGATCGCTTTCTTCGATAGCGATCTTTGTGCGAATACGGTTTATTTTTGCACTTTGGTGATCACGCCAAAAAATATTTTGGTTTTTGCCCAGTATATCGCCCGCAGAATCACTCGCTTCATGATCCGTTACGGCAGAGACAAAACGAATGCTGAGGTTGTTTTCTTTGGCTCCTTTTTTTATTTGATCGCGCCAGTCGGAGTGAATTTCTCCTGACAAATAAACGATTATTTCCACGTTCAGTCTCCTATCAAACGAAGCCCTGTCGCCTCTATGGTAATGACTTTCTTTTTATAGAGTGCGCCCACCGCTTTTTTAAAGGTTTTTTTACTGATGCCAAAACGTTTAGCGATGAGTTCGGGCGGGCTTTTATCGGTCAGGGGAATAAATCCATTTTCTGCTTTAATTTCATCGAGTATGATCTCTGTAATATCCTTTACTTTTTCATACCCTTGTTTTTGTAGGGTCAGATCAATTTTTTGATCCCTTCTGACTTTTTTGATAAATCCTTGCAGGCGCTGTCCTTTTTTCAAGGTTTGGAAAAGATCATCAGCATAAAGCACACCCCAGTTTTTATGATTCACAATGGCTTTATACCCCAGATCCGTTGGCCCCCAAATCAACAAATCCACGACTTCCCCCGTTTTGTAATGGGGCACATTTTGATTAAAAAACCGATCTAGTTTTGCGGAGGCTGCGAGGCGACCACTCTCATCCAAATAAACACGGACGAAATAAGACACACCCACTTTCATAGGAACATTTTGTTGAGAAAAAGATACACGCAAATCCTTGAGTAAACCCCAGTCTAAAAAAGCACCTTGTGCATTAAGGGCAACAACCTTCAAGTGAGCACACTCTTCTAGCATCGCCAAAGGTTTTTCTGTCGTCGCAATGAGGCGATCCTCAGAATCAAAATAAATAAAACATTCGAGATTGTCGCCAACTTCACAGTCATCCGGCACATAACGGTCAGGCATGAGGATTTCGCCCTCTGCCCCGCCATCAAGGTAGATCCCAAAATCGACCTCTTTTACAACCCTTAATATATTGTGTTTTCCGATCTGAGCCATTTTATATTTTCCTCATCATTTCGGAAGTTTTCTCGGAGCCGACCATAGCCGACAGGTAAAAACCTTACCCTATTTCTAATTTTAAGAGATTATTCTATAATGCCGCATCAAACTACGACAAATAAGATATCGGATTATACGTCAAAAAATGTGTTTTTTAGCATCTTCTGCGATGGCATTCCATGCAGATTTTTTTCCCAATGCTACAATTAACACAAATATCGTTTGACCCAATCAGATACCCAATAAAAACGGACACCGAAGAACCCTAGCTCAGCATGAGACATGCCTGTCTAGAAGATGGGTGTGTGCTACGCCGCTTATGAAAATATGGGAAAAACATCGTAAACGACAGTGGATTGGCTTTTATTCTGGAGGCTATCTTGCTGCTTTCTTGACGGTGATTAGCCTTTCTGGCCTTTTTATGGATTTTAATGAAAAAGGCCCAATGAATGTGGGTCATGAGAACATTTCTTGCGACGATTGTCATCAAAAAGCACCCGGCACACTACGACAACAATTGCAGGCCAAGGTCAGCTATCTGCTAGAAGCACGTCAAACTGACGCAGTTTTTGGACACCTTCCCGTTTCAAATCAAGACTGCCTTTTTTGCCATGAACGTGCAAACGACCCACATCCGGTTTACCGATTTATCGAACCGAGGTTTGTCGAAAAACGAAAAAAAATTAAAGCACAATACTGCAGTACATGCCATAAAGAACACACAGGCCTACGCATCACAAACGATACGCAGTTTTGCCAATACTGTCACGAAAAACTTTCAATCAAAAAGGATCCGATAGACATCCCACACACACAACTGATCAAAGATAAAAAATGGACGAGCTGTCTGGGGTGCCACGATTATCATGGCAATCACATTTATACATCACCACACAAAACCTCCGACATGATTCCAGAAGAGGCACTCATTCGTTATTTTAAGGGTCTCTCCTCACCTTATCCCACAGAGAAAAAAAATGAGCCCCTCAAAAGAAGGCACTAAAACTTTTCCCTTAAAACTCCATTTTTTATTCGGCTGGCTCGCCCTCATTGTCTATTTATTCGTAAGCGCACCAGCTCCCCTATATGATGACGCTCAGCAGCAAAAAATAAAACACATCCCGATCAACCAGCTCTTTGTATTGTTGCAGGAGGAAAATAATACCATCCGAAAACTCTGGACAAAGGAAATTCTCGGTGCAGGAAAAAAACAAGGATTGAAATTTAGTGAAGATTGGCAGGACAGGGATGTCGAAGCAGGCCCATTGCCCGCCCTGTTTTTAAGAGAAATCGCCACACGTTTAGAGAAAAATGCCCTGCCACTCAGTTTATTTTTGGGCTCGGATGCGCCCATTAACAAAGCAAATGCATTTGACGCCGAGCAATTGGAAAAATTCAAACGGATTAAAGAAGACAGGAAAGCACAGTTTTTTTATGCGGCCGATATTGCACGTCATATCGGCATGTTTCCTGATATCGCTTCCGTCTCACCCTGTATTAGCTGTCACAACGAACACAAAGACAGTCCGAAAACAGATTGGAAACTGCTTGATGTCATGGGGGCCACAACCTGGCTCTATCCAAAAGATACGATCAGTATCACAGAAGCGCTGACGATTCTTTCGGTATTACGCGAAAAGTTCAAAGAAACCTATGCGGCCTATCTGACAAAGGTTCAATCTTTCTCAAATCCTCCAAAAATAAATGAAAAATGGCCCAGAGAAGGTTATTTTCTCCCCACAACAGAGGTCTTTATGCATACCTTTGAAACGGAGGCTTCGATGTCAACACTGCTCAGCCTCTTGCAAATTGCAAAACATGAACAATAAAATCTACATTATTTTAAACATCCTGGCAGTCTTCTTATATTGGCTGCAATTTTTTGCAGGATGGTCTTGGCCCTGGCTTGAAATACGCCAGGACTTAACAGGGTTTAAACAAAGTACAGGGTTTGCAATCTTCATTTTTATTTTTTTTCAAAATATCTTGTTTGTCGCACGAAGCAAATTGTCATGGAGAAATTATCATAAGCTAATTTACCAGCTTCACTTTAGGAGCAGTATTTTTTCCATCCCCCTGCTTTATCTGCATACCATCAAAATGGGACACCAATACACCTTTTTCTTCTCTTTGGCTTATTCTTTAAACGTCTTGATCGCAAGCTTTGCTCCAAAACCCTTCAATGTTCAAAACAAACACTATAAATTTTATTGGATGGTCAGCCATGTCACACTTTCTATGTTTATTTCATTTTTTATCTTTTATCATATTTTCATCACCTTTTATTTCAACTGAAAGATAAAAATCTTAAAAACAGGGAAATTTATTTTTGAAAAATATAAGATGTGCTCTAGGAGCCTGTCGGACTTAGGATAAATCTACTGCGAAAAATCTATTTTGGCCCATTTTTTCGGTCATTTTCGTTAAATATCGGGGATATTCTCCTCAAACGATCAAAAAAATGGACTCAAAATCGCTTTCTCTCGCTACGATCACCTAAGTCCGACAGGCTCCTAGATTGATCTTCCTAAGACTTTTCCTATAAAATGCAGCCCCATTCAAAATAAGAGAAACCATTGATGTCAAAACTTGAACTCGTTCACATTATTCGTGAAAAAATCACCAAAGACGGACCAATTCCCTTTGCAGACTTTATGGCATTTGCCCTTTATCATCCGAAATATGGCTATTACAGCTCTCCCGGAGAAAAAATTGGCTGGGAGGGAGATTTTTATACCAGTACTAACGTCCATCCTATTTTTGGCACACTGATCGCTAGACAAATCATCCAAATGGCGGAGGCCTTTGCAGATGATCCCTTTACCATTGTCGAAGTGGGTGCAGGTCTGGGAACTCTTTGCCGCGATATCCTGGTCACCATCGCCAAAGAAAACCCCGTTTGTTACGAACACTGCCGTTATATGATCATCGAAAAAAGTGGTTTTTTAAAAGAAAAACAAAAAAAACGTCTTAATCCACTTTTTCCAGGTCATATTTCCTGGTCGAATCAGATCCCCAAAAACCTTGTGGGCATTGTACTATCAAACGAACTACTAGATGCATTTCCCGTTCACCGCCTCACACTTGGAGAAGGAAAAGTACAAGAAATTTATGTGGATTGGGAAAAGGATACTTTTGTCGAACGCTTACAAAAACCTTGCAAACCGGCACTTACAGCCTATGTAGAGGAAGTCGGACTTCCACTCGATAAAACCTATCAATTAGAAATCAATCTCAGCTCACGTGACTGGATCACCTCCGTCGGAGAAGCCCTTTCAAAAGGCTTTGTCCTCACCATTGATTATGGCTTTCCGGTGGAAGCGCTTTACCATCCTCGGAAACCGAATGGCACATTTCTCTGTTATCACAAACATAAAACAAATGAAGACCCCTACCAACATATTGGGGAGCAAGATATGACAGCTCATATTGACTTTAGTGCAATTATTGCGAGTGGTGAAAAAGTGGGCTTGAAATCTTGCGGGCTGACGAATCAGATGCATTTTCTCATGGGTTTAGGCATTACGCAGGCCATGGAAGCTTCCGGCCAAAAAATGCACACTTGCAAAGAAGCGGAAAAAGAGTTTTTAGCCATGAAACAACTGATGAACCCCAATGGCATGGGTAAAACTTTCAAAGTGTTGATTCAATCAAAAAAAATTCCCGATGAGATCAAACTCGACGGTCTGCAATTTAAGGCTTTTGGAGAGATCTGAGAAAAGTGAGCAATGATCCATCTACCTTGGGTCTCCTGGCATGAGGATCAACGCTTCTCCTTCGGAGCGCTTAAATGCGCTGTTACTGGATTTTAATTTTTCTCTTGTGAGTACCCCTGCTGCTCCATAAGGGATGGCGATACTTTTGGTGCTTGTACTTCGCATTGTCTCTGTCGTGGCAAAAACAGAAAGATAACCGATTTCAGGATCGGTCAGTTGAATTTCGATCTCAAGATCGCGCCGCTCACCTTTTTTAAGATCAAAAAAGAAGGTTTCTTTCTTTTTTGAAAGCAACTTTAAACCCCGATAGGGTTCAAGCGAAATTTTGAGTACTTCAAGATCTGTTTGCGCAATAAAATAGATCACCGTCGAAACAGTATCACCCGTCTGAACCGTTTTAGGAACGGTGTATTCTATCGTGACCGGAGCTGTCGTTTTTGCCTCAAGTACAGTGGGGACAAGACATAAAAACATGAAATAAATAAACAAAGTTACTGTTTCCGTTCCTCTCATAACAATACCTCAATCGAAATAGATCCTTAAAAAATTCTGACCGTAAATTCAGTCGCCTTTCCAAAACTATAAATATCCATACTATAAAGACTTGGACTGAGTGATTTTATTAAACGTTCTGTCCCTCCACCATTTAAGCTGTCAACGAATGTTTTACTCCCCTTTTCATTTAGCGTGAAACCAACATCGTCACTCCCGACAGAGCTCACTTCAATGGTATAATTTCTGCTCGCTGGAATAGAGAATCGGAAAAACATGCGATTATAGAGTTTGTTGCCAGGGTTGTTGGCTGTGATTGGGCCATAAATAGACCATGTCTGTAAGGGATCGCCATCAACATCAAGGAGAAGGGGGGGGGCATCCACAGGAATAGTTGTATAGATACGACGGCCTAGGCCTAAGTCTTCAAATTCATCTTCATTTCCGGCCCCGCTTCCAATATTTTCTCCAGCCGCCAATGCTGTAATATCTGCGCTTATGCCAAGGTTTGTATCTTTTAAGTATTTTAGAAAACTAAAAATTGAGGTGAAAGCGGGGGTTGTTTTTTGCCCACCGACCATCACGTCATAAATAGGCTTAAATCCGAGGCCGATGTTGTCATCATCAGAAACCCCTGAATCAAATAGATCGTAGAGCACTTCCTGAACAGAGAACTCGGAATAAAATCCATCCAAAAATATGCCACCGTTCAAACGACTGCCATCGATTACAGAATCCGCGTCAAGATTCATGCCGACCCCCACGCTCTCTTGAGAAGCCCCTACAGTATCAATGTACAGAGGATCATTCAAAACCATGCCTGAGAAGGCATTGCCAAAACCTTCTCCAAAAGCAAGACGCGGATCAAGAATGTCATCCGTTCCATGGCTGCCTCCGATGCTATCGGTTCTACTTAAGTTGTCTTCAAAATAATGGCTCCACTCATGAGTAATGATGCTAGCATCGTATTCGTCTGTATCAATATTTTCTGCACCTAGAATATAAAGCTCGTTGGCCGTGTAATGGGAGGTTGTTATTTGCCCAAGCGTTTTGTCACCTGATGCTGGAATGTTGTTTTTGCTCCAGTTGACCGTAAGGCCAGGAAAGGTCGCCGTGGGATCCACACTTAAAACCAATCGTTCTGCTTGATAGATACTATCGAGTATCGCAAAGGGTGCCGATGTTCTCAGGCCAGCATAACTTGAACCATCCCAACCAGAATTGGCATTAAAATTTTGAGTGAGGTTGCTCGTCCCGCTTGTGATATTTAAGGCGAGTGCATAAAGTTTTCCACCATCAGTGTTATCGACAACCCTTAGACGTGGCGTTCCCGGCGTTCCAAGTGCAGCCTTGATCACGATACTTAAGGCAGCACTGGCTGGCGCACTAAAAGAATAAGCCCCCGTTGCACTCGTGTTTCCAGATTGCAGTACGACCCCACTCGAATTTCTCAACTCAGCAATGGCTCCTCTAATGGGTTTTTCTATTGGATTGTTATAATCAATGCCGTCTTGAGTCGTTTTATAGTGTGTATAGGTTACAAGACCTGAAACTGTCACAGTCTCTCCCGGATTTGCGACGCCTCCATTCCCGCCACCACTACAATTCGAAAAAATAAAAACACTGACGACACACAAAATGAGCCGTTTAAACATTGTCTCCCTCTAAAAAAATAATTCTCATAACACGATCCGGCATCTAAGTCCCCCTAAATGAGGATAACAAATAAAGTAGATGGGATTTTAAATCAAAAGTCTTTATTGATCAAATATTCAGTCTGAACGACTAGGTATTGAGGCAGATGCACGGGTAAAGTTTGGGGATCAAGTGTTTTTTTTAGAATCCGTGCTAAAACGGCCAGATAAAATCGAGAATACGCACAAACCATCCGGGCCTTTGTTTGTCACTGACGACGCCTGTGCCGGAGTACTCGATTTTTGCATCTGCAATGACGGTTGAAAATACAGTGTTCCCTTGTAACACATCTTCCGGTCGCACAATGCCACTGACGGAGAGATATTCCTTTTCATTATTGATAAGTACCTCGCGCTCCCCTTCAATCATCATATTTCCATTCGGATAAACGGCAACAACGATGGCTGTCACATCCGCCGTAAGACTGCCGCTACGTGTGGTCGTGCCATCTCCCTCAAAAGAATTTTGAAAATCACCCGTGGCCCCTAAATTGGTCAAGGTATTCGCGGGTAATCCAAAAAAAGGGGTCGCACTGGCCGCCAAATTTGAAGCCCGTGAGGTTGAGGTGCCTGCCGCTTTTGAACCACTCGCATTTTCAACCACACGCACGGTCACAATATCACCCACGTGGCTTGCTTTTGCATCTTGAAAAAAGAAATTTCGACTTTGATTTTCATTCCAAAGTGAGCCTTTTGTATCTTTTTCTGTGGTATCCAGATTTAGCTTCATTAAGACGAGCGGTTTAATGGGCATCTTTTCTGCAGTAGAAACCCGCTCTCTCAAACGCGATTCTTTATTGCTCACTTTGATCAAACCTTTTACAGCACAAGCACTCAAAAGATTTGAAAAAACCAAAATAATGATGAATATTTGAGATCTAAGGGTTAAATATTTGAGCATCCGCTACTCCTTCGCGCTCAGTATAATCTGGACATCGCCTGAGTTGACCACCTCGGCAAAGACGGTTTTTTTGGACTCTAAATTCATGACCCGGATCATCTCACCCAATTGTCCATCTTGTTTGGCTTTTCCAGAAGTCACGATCTGCAAGCCTTGCGAACGCACGGTGATCGTGACACGATCTCCCCGCTGCACAAGCGGCGCAATTTCAAGCTGATCTTCTCGAATTGGCATTCCCTTTCTGAGTGATCGTGTCAGGCGTTTTCCCAAAACCCCTTTCAGATCGGAAAGATAACGACTGTGCACACGACGAATCTGAATGGACTGAAGATGAAGATCTTCTGCTTCAAGCACGTCGAGTCGACGAAGTTTTCGTGCTGCCACAAACACCTGGACAATTTGGGAAACATCCGCGCTCACCCACTGTTTGAAAAGCCTTCCACCAAGGCCCTGCACATGCAGAACAAATACAGCACGTCCTAAATTGCCGTTTCGGTTCACGGCCCTGACTTTAAGAATTTTTCCTTCAGGAAGATCTTTCTGGCCATTCATCGCGGTCAAGCCCTCGACGGAAACTTCAGAAACATCAACCGAAAGCTGTCTGGCAACGTAGATTGAAATTGCCTTATTCATATCCTTCATCACGTTTTCAGACCCGATTTTTTGGGCCATAACGGGAAGGGCTATCCCCCCAAGAAAAATAATCATCATCAACAATAAAAGTCGTTTCATCAGCTTACCGTTTAATATTGTTCGCGATGGCCAGCATTTCATCCGAAGTCTGTATCGCCTTTGAGTTCAATTCATAAGCACGCTGTGCAATAATCATGTTGACCATTTCTTCCGCGATATTGACATTTGAGCCCTCAAGCGCTCCCTGCAAGACAGAACCAAAACCATCGAGTCCGGGTGATCCGACGGTAGGATCACCCGAAGCTGCAGTCGTCTGATACAAATTTTTACCCAAACTGTTCAAACCTGCTGGGTTTGTAAAACGTGCAAGTTCAAGTGTGCCAAGCAATGTCGGTGCTGTACTTCCGGGCTGAACGGCATTGACTTCACCCCGTGAAGTGATGGTTAAAGCAAGGGTATCCGTAGGGACAGTAATATCGGGTAAGACCGTGTAGCCCTCGGCCGTTACGATACGTCCATCGCGGTCCATCTTAAAGGAACCTGTACGTGTATAAGCCGTAGACCCATCAGCCAAAGTGACCTGAAAGAAACCATCCCCCTCAATCGCAAGATCTAGCGGAGCATCGGTTTGCTGGAACTCTCCCTGGCTAAAACCCCGATAAACAGCAACCGCATTGACCCCCGTGCCCACTTGAATCCCCACGGGAACCTGACCCGTTGGCGTCGTGGTACCAGGTGATTTTAGGGTTTGATACATCAAATCCTGAAAATCCCAGCGCCCTTTTTTAAACCCTACCGTAGAAACATTTGCCAGATTATTGGCCACAACTGCAACCGATAACTGCTGTGCCGCCATGCCTGTACTCGCAATTGAAAGTGCCCGCATCATAATAAAACCTCCCTACAAAACGGATATAACGTCATTGTCTATCTTCTTTTAATGAGAATTTTTTAACCCATCCGCCCAATTTCATTGGCTGCTTTTCCAGCAATATCGTCTGCCGTCTGAATCGCTTTTTGCGCTGCTTCGTAACGCCGCATGACTGAAATCATAGCGACCATTTCTTCAACAGAATTGACATTTGAGCCTTCCAAAGCCCCTTGTTGTATCTGTCCTTCAATAGACGGCACCGCCGTGCCATTCACGACCTTAAAGAGACTCCCTCCTACTTTTTTGAGATTATTCGGGTTTGAAACGGTGTAGACTGGTAGGATATCTACAGCAATAATCGTCGCACCCGCTTCAGATCCCCGTACTGAAACATTCCCACTTGAGTCAATCGTAACAATGCCTGGCGGAAAAGAAATGGGGCCTCCACTTCCTAGGACGGGATAACCAGAGGTCGTCACAAGCTGACGATCTGAGTCTAAAGTAAAATGTCCATTTCGCGTATAGCGCACACCTTCTGGACTTTGCACCGCAAAAAAACCTTCGCCTTGAATTGCAAGATCAAGGGGCTCATCTGTTACTTGAATTGCCCCTGCGGAGAAGTCCGTTTTGACTGCTTTTAATAAGCCAAAAGTTGAATCTGAACCCAAAAGCCTTGCTTGAAATTGAACATGCGTGCCTGCGGCATCTGTCGATAATGGGGTCAGGCCTTCAAAGATCGCAATGTCTTTTTTAAACCCACTCGTACTGACATTGGCCAAGTTATTGGTAATCAATTCAAGACGTTTTTCCTGAGCCAGCGCTCCTGAAAGCACGGGATAAATCGAATTCATAAAAACTCCTTCATGTACAGCTTCACACTTGACCTTCTTTGGAAGAGCAAGTTTCGTACCAATAAATCTATATCGTGATGAGTGGTTTTTTATAAGAAAAGAACGTAAAACCACTCTAAATGTGGAGTATTTTGCCGAGTAAGGTCATGAGAAAGCGGCAAAATATTCCGACATCTCTTTATATCCTTGACAGCAAGACCAGGTGTATCGTTCAATTTGAAGAGATGATTGTTTAAATTTCACCCAAACATAATTTTCGTGTGAAGAAGTATTGCAGTGCTTGAGGAACTTAGAGGAGTCTCATTGTGAATACGAACAATAAACCAACCGAAATAGCGACTTTTGCCGGGGGCTGTTTCTGGTGTATGGAATCGCCTTTTGAAGAGCACGAAGGCGTCATTGATGTCATTTCAGGTTATACCGGGGGCCCAGAAGTTGATCCAAGGTATGAAGAGGTCGCTTCTGGAAATACGGGACATTTTGAAGCCATTCAAATCACATACAATCCAGAAAAAATAAGCTATGAATCACTGCTTGATCTCTTCTGGCGACAAATAGATCCGACAGATGCAGGGGGATCTTTTGTCGACCGTGGCCCACATTATCGCAGCGCCATCTTTTATCACAACCCCCAACAAAAAAACCAAGCCCTCAGCTCAAAAGAAAAAGGCGATGCTTCAAAACGCTATGAGCAACCAATCGTAACTGAAATTAAAGAAGCCGGCCCCTTCTACACGGCAGAGGATTATCACCAGGATTTTTACAAAAAGAACCCGAGCCACTACCAACGTTATCGCAGCGGCTCAGGTCGGGATCGTTATTTAAACGAAATCTGGTCCGATAAGGCAGAAAAAAAACCGCAACAATCCGATTTTAAAAAGCCGACGAAAGCGGAACTCAAAGAAAAACTCAGTGCCATTCAATTTAGAGTGACACAGGGAGATGGCACAGAACCCCCCTTTGAGAATCCCTACTGGAATAATAAAGCCGAAGGTATTTATGTGGACATCGTCTCTGGCGAGGCGCTCTTTAGCTCAAGAGACAAGTTCGACTCTGGCACAGGGTGGCCCAGTTTTACAAAAGCCATTGATAGAGAGGCCGTCACCCAAAAAAAAGATAAGAGCCTTTTTATGGTTCGCACAGAAGTACGCAGTAAAAATGCCGATGCTCACTTAGGTCACCTTTTTGACGATGGGCCAGCGCCAAGGGGTTTGCGCTACTGCATCAACTCCGCTTCGCTTCGTTTTATCGCAAAAGAAGCCCTTGAGCAGGAAGGATATGAGATATTCGTAAAAGAATTTGAAAGAGAATAAGAAGAAAGACTGCTTTAATGATCGACGAGCGCCCTGAGTTCTTTCCCTGCTTTAAAAAAAGGAACTTTTTTGGGTGGGACGGTTACAACTGTCCCTGTTTTTGGATTGCGTCCTTCCCGCTCCCGTCGATGCCTCAAGCGAAAGCTCCCAAAACCACGGATTTCAATCTTATCGCCCTTTGCCAAGGTTTCTTTAATGCTATCAAAAATGGTATTAATCAGAATTTCGATCTCACGCCGGGTTAATGTCGTGTAATCTAATGAAACCTTGTCGATTAATTCAGCCTTTGTCATCATCTTCCCTCTAGCACACGCGCTTTTATCATCAACATTTACATCGAAAACAGATAATGTAATCCAACAGAAGAAACTGGAAACTGCATGTTCTTTAGCTTTCCAAAAAATCGATTTTCCAATAGTTCGCTCAAGAGGGTCTTTTCATCTGCTTCGATGATTTGAGGTTTGCCTTCGATCCCCGCCAATTCAGCTGAACGCTCGATGGCCCATTGCAAACTGCCTAATTCGTCGACTAAACCCACTTCCTGCGCTTGCCGACCTGTAAAAATACGCCCATCAGCCAAGCGTCTCACTTCGTCAATGTGAAGCGAACGGCCTTCAGCGACAGCTTCAATAAATTGACTGTGCACATCGTCTAAAACATTCTGAAGTAAGGCCCGTTCCTCTTTTTTCATCTTTCGAAAAGGCGAACCGACATCTTTGTTTTTACCGCTTTTGATTGTAATCCCTTCGACACCAATTTTATCCAGTAGCCCCTCAATATTCGTGAGCTCCATGATAACGCCGATACTACCAGTCAAAGTGCCTGGATTGGCCACGATGAGATCAGTTGCACTGGCAATGTAATAACCACCAGAAGCTGCAACGGTACCCATCGAAGAAACAACCTTTTTCTGACCGTCTTGTTGAATCTCAATCAGTTCATCGTAGATTTCCTGAGAGGCGGCAACACCCCCGCCGGGGCTATCAATTCGGATCAAGATTCCCTTGATATCTGGATTCTTTCCATAACGACGGAGTGTTTTTACAATTTTTCGAGAATCAAGGATGACGCCTTCAACTCGAATAAGCGCGATTTTATTTCCAGATCCCCAGCCCCCATTACTGTCATCTTTTAGAGTCAGCCAATAGGAAAAAATGAAAAAAAGACCTGAAAAAATAAGGAAATAAAAACCACCGACGAGAAGTGATTTACGGTGTGCCACACATGTTCCTATCTGTCGACTAAGATCAATTTATAGAGGAAATTCGAATGAGAAGGCGAGGCAGATCCTTATTATGGGTTTTGCCTCGCCTTCTACGCTTCGTTTAGAGCGTAGGAAAAAATACGCTTACTCTCCTTCAGTTGTCTCTTTCATCTTGCTGGCAATCATTGCACCCAAGGATTGATCAAGATTTCCTTGGCTCTGATGGAAGGTGTCCAAAGCACTTTTATCCGAGTCTCGAGTTAAACCCTTGATCGTCAGTGCAATTTTTCGTTCCCCTAAATCGATTCGTGCAACCTTGGTTTCCACCTCGTTTCCAATATGGAAAACATCTTCAAGGCGATTTGGGGGTTCAACACCTGTTTCGCTGATGTGAACAAGCCCTTCGACTCCTTCGTCTAGCTCAAGGAAAACACCAAAATCGGTAATTTTTGTGACTTTACCTTTGACAATGTTTCCTTTTCTGAAACGCTTCGGAATGTCAGCTTCCCAGGGATCGGATGACAACTGCTTGTAACCCAGCGAAATCCGTTCTTTGTCTCGGTCAACCTTCAAAACAACCGCATCAATTTCTTGTCCCTTCTTAAAGATTTCAGAAGGATGTTTTACGTGGCGTGTCCAAGAAATATCTGAAATATGGATCAAACCATCAATGCCCTCTTCGAGTCCGACAAAAACACCAAAATCGGTAATACTTCTGATTTCTTTGGCTTTAATGACTGTTCCAGGGGGATACTGTCTTTCGACTAAATCCCAGGGATTGGGCTCGATCTGTTTCATGCCTAATGAAATTTTTCGGGCCTTGCGATCAACACTGAGAATGACCGCACCAACCTCATCTCCAACAGAAACCAGTCTGGAGGGGTGTTTGACTTCATGAGCCCAAGACATTTCAGAAATATGCACCAAACCCTCAATACCGGGTTCAAGCTCAACAAAAGCACCATAATCGGTCAAACTTACGACTTTGCCCAAGACCTTGGTCTGAGGAGAATATTTGCTTTCCACATCGCCCCAGGGGTCTGGGGTTTTTTGTTTTGTGCCCAAGGAAACACGGCCCGAAGTTTTGTCATATTTGAGCACAACGACAGAAACCTTGTCGCCGACAATAAAGAGCTCGGAAGGATGACCCACGCGGCCCCAGGACATATCGGTAATGTGCAAGAGACCATCAATCCCGCCCAAATCAATAAAAGCCCCGTATTCTGTGATATTTTTGACAACACCCTCAATTACTTGTCCTTCGCGCAGCGAAGAAAGGGTCAAGGCACGTCGTTTGTCACGCGACTCTTCTAGCAGCACACGTCGAGAAACGACAATATTGCCGCGTTTGTGATTCATTTTAATAATTTTCATCGGATAGGTTTCACCGATTAAACGTTCGAGATTACGAACAGGACGCAGATCAATCTGAGAACCGGGTAAAAAGGCTTTTACGCCAATATCGACAATCATGCCACCTTTAATCCGAGAAAGTACTTTCGCTTCCACAATCGCTTCGTTGTTGTAAATCTCTTCAATTTCTTTCCAGATTCGCATCCGGTCGGCTTTTTCTTTTGAGAGAACAATATTCCCATCGGCATCTTCTCGTTCTTCCAGATAAACGGTGACGAGACCCCCGACTTTTAATTCAGCATATTCTTCAGGTTTAAATTCCTCTTTTGGAATCATTCCTTCAGATTTGTATCCGACATCCACCAAGATACTGTCCCCTTCAAACGCAAGGATCGTTCCTTCAAGCACACTGCCCTCGGCCTTATCCTGAAAGGTTGCGGCATAAAGTGCTTCCTGCGCCGCATGGTTTTGACGTTCTTCCTCGGTGACGGCTTCTACTTCAAATGCTCTTTTTCGTTTTACTTTTGACATGAGAAGATTGTTCTCCCTTAACTTCCAGGAAGCTCGGATTTAATCAGAGCTTCCTTTACATTCTCTTTAAAGAATCGATAACAGTGTTAATAATCCAATCTGGCGTTGAGGCGCCGGCAGTCACACCCACCCGTTCAACATCTGTAAACCAGTTTGACTCAATTTCCTCTTCCGTTTCTATGTGAAACACAGGGATACCATATCCCCGACAGATATCAGCCAAATGTGTTGTATTGGCCGAATTTTTCCCGCCGACAATTACCATTGTATCAACTTTTTCTGCCAAGGATTTTGCCTCGGTCTGGCGATCCTCTGTTGCATAACAAATGGTGTTGAAAATCTTTACTTCTTCACAGATTTCAAGGCATTGTACGACAATCTCAGAAAACTTTCTATAGGTCTGGGTGGTCTGAGAAATAATCCCCAAACGCTTTTTTGTGAAACGATTTAGAAAGGCTTTAATTTCCTCAAAAGACTCCGTAACAAGAATCTCTTCTCCAGCATGACCCAGTACGCTTTTTGTCTCAGGATGATTACGGTCTCCAACCATCACCACCTGATAACCTTCATCCACAAGTTGTTTCGCATCACGCTGCGCATTGGTCACAAAAGGACAGGTCGCATCAAGTACAGTGAGTCCTTTGTCCAGGGCCTCATCCATCACTTTCGGAGAAGAAACCCCATGAGAGCGGAAAATCACCACACCTGAATCGACTTCATCCAGCGACTCGACACGATCAACCCCTTTTTCAGCCAAACGATTGACCACTTGAGGGTTATGAATCAGGGGGCCCAAGGTCTTGACGCTTCCGTTTTTCTCTTCCGCAGCGTCGTCCGCAATTTTAACCGCGCGTTTGACGCCGAAACAATATCCTGCATGTTCCGCAAGGATCACTTCCATCTAAGAACCTCCAAAACTTTGCGACGCGCCTTTTGATGACAGACGATCCATCAATTGTTTTTTAAGCACAGCAATCTCTATCATAATTTTGCCAGAGATTGTAGCATAAAGTGTTTTTGCATGCATCCCCTCTTTACCTGCTATTTCAATCTCCATTTTAAAATCAATGGGCGGACCAAAATAAATCACGATTTGACGAAAAAGCCTGGGGCAATGACTGCCGTGAATATAAACAGGAATCACCGGAGTGCCTGATTCGACAACCACACGACCGATTCCTGGTTTTGCTTTTTGAAGACGACCATCCTTGCTGCGCGTGCCTTCGGGATAGTAGGAGAGCATGCCTCCTGCTTGTAGTCGGCTCACTGCTTCTTTCATGGCAGAGCGATCTATTTTTCCGCGACGAATCGGAAAACCACCTAGTTTTCTAAATAAGATGGCAATGATTTTATTACGAAATAATTCACTTTTTGCAATGTTATCCACGGGGCGCGGCAAAGCGCAACCAAGCAAAGGAATATCCCAATAGCTATTGTGATTGGCACAAATAATCACGCCACCGCGCTTTGGCACATTTTCCACACCAAGTACTTTCAGGCGAAAAAAGACCTTTGCAAATAAAGAAACAAGGATATGGGCGGTTTGATAAAGCATCTCAGCTTAGAAAAATGTTAATCGGGACAGGAAACACCCACACGCACAACTTCTTTCAAAATGGCCTGCAGAACCTCATCGGGATTCAAATCTGTTGTATCAAGGACAATGGCGTCATCGTCCTTTTTTAAGGGGGAAAGTTTTCTGGAGGTATCTTTAAAATCACGGGTTTTCAAAGCTTGAGTCGTGCTTGAAATATTTGTTTTAATCCCTTGTTTTTTAAGATCCTTACATCGCCTCATGCCACGTACATTTGCATCTGCATCAAAATAAAATTTGAGATCTGCATCTGGAAAAACAACCCTCCCGATATCACGACCTTCGGCCACAATACCCCCTTTTTCACCCACTTGTTGTTGAATCACCAACAGTTTTTTACGAACTGGCGCCAATGCAGAAATACGAGAAGAAAGTTTTGTCACTGCCGGATCTCGCAAAAAGGCGGTAACATTCACACCGTCCACCCAGACTTCGGTCTTTTTGCCCGTCACGGTCAAACTCAAATCAATGTCCTCACAAAATGAGGCGATTTCTGAAAGATTATCAGGGTCGATTTTTTCTTGAATTATTTTCCAAGTCATCGCACGGTATAACGCACCTGTATCGAGATAAAGATAAGAAAGTACGGACGCCAAAGCCCTTGCGGTCGTACTTTTACCCGCACCCGCCGGGCCGTCAATGGTAATCACGAGGGGCTTTTTAAAATGATATCCTAACAATGTACTCATCCAGGTTTTGTCAGTCCGAGCAAGAGATTCATAAAATCAGGAAAAGAAGTCTTGATACAGGCCATATCATCGATTTGATTTCCACCTTCGGCAAGTAAACCCGCAATTACCAGTGACATCGCAATACGATGATCTCCGGCCGTTTTACAAAAAATTCCTTTCCACTTGGGATTTCCAGTAATCGCCATACCATCAGGAAAGGTCTCGACAGCGATACCCATCCCACTTAAGGCAGAGGCCATCATTTCGATACGATCACTTTCTTTCACACGTAACTCTGCCGCTTCCCGAAAAACAGTTCGACCTTCTGCACGTGCCGCCGCGATGCAAAGAATGGGAAATTCATCCAGCGCAGCCGTCATTAAAGCCCCTTCAACAACACAGCCTTTTAAGGGGGCAGCACGCACTTTAAGATCCGCAACAGGCTCATTTCCTGTGGTCTTACGAAAAACAAGGTCAATATCGGCACCCATTTTTTTGAGAATGTTTAATACGGCCGCCCGTGTTGGATTTACCCCGACATTGCATAACTTAATTTCAGAACCCGGAATAATCGATCCGGCCACGAGAAAAAAGGCCGCAGAAGAAATATCACCCGGCACCTCAATGCTTCGTCCAGCAAAATCAGCCCCCCCGCTAACACTCAGCGCATTGCCTTCTTTTTTAAAAGAAATGCCAAAAGACTGGAACATGCGCTCCGTGTGATCACGACAAGGCCCCGGCTCAATAACCGTCGTTGTCCCCGACACCCTGAGGCCTGCCAATAAAATGGCGGATTTAACCTGCGCACTGGCAATGGGCAATTTATATTCAATGGGAGAAAGGGCTGTGCCGGAAATGGCCAAGGGGGCTTTGTTCCCATTGGCACGGGCATGAATTTCTCCCCCCATCTCTCGAATGGGTTTCATAACGCGGGCCATAGGACGTAAACGCAACGAAGCGTCTCCCGTTAGAACACTGAAAAAGGGCTGAGCGGAAAGCAGTCCTGTCATCAGTCGCATGGTTGTCCCTGAATTGCCACAATCGATGACATTTTCAGGCTCTGACAATCCCTGTAAACCCTTTCCATTCACAACGAGACAAGGAATGCCCCGCTCTAATTCAGAAGAAATACGGATACCCATGGCCTTAAATGCCCTGAGTGTCGCCTCACAGTCTTCGGAAGGCAGATAACCCAAAATTTTGCTACGTCCCTGGGCCAAAGCCGAAAGAATAATGGCACGATGGGTAATGGATTTATCACCCGGAATTAAAATTTCACCCCGCAAGGGATTTATTTTTGTAACACTGGATTGGGTATCCCCGCTCATTGCGTGGCTTGCTCACGAATATCGTTTGCACGTTTAAATATTTCGACAAGCCCCTCACCATCATCACTCAGGATCTTCTTTTTGATGGTTTCGAGCGTCTCTTGATAGGTGTCGATACTTTCAATAATAGATTTTTTATTGGATAAAAAAATGTCACGCCACATTTCAGGAGAGCTGGCCGCAATGCGTGTAAAATCGCGTAAACCTCCCGCTGAATATTCAACGGGACTCAAACCTGAAATACAAGGATGCATCAGTGTTTCCATCAGCGCATAGGCCACAACATGGGGGAGATGACTGACAAAACTTAAAATACGGTCATGATCATACGGATCTGCTTCTGAAACATTTGCCCCCACCGAGGTCCAAAGTGCGGCGACTTTGCACAAAGCATCCCGATTTGTCTTACTATTTGGCGTTAAAATCACCCGACAGCCCTTATAAAGCACACCTGTTGCAGCCATAATACCTGATTTTTCACGACCTGCAATGGGATGTCCACCGACAAAATGAACGTCTTCTGGCAACAAAGCGCTTAATTTTTCGACAAAATCACCTTTCACACTTCCAGCATCGGTTACAATTGTTCCGGGTTGTAAATGAGGGCCAATAAGCCGACAAAGGCTCTCAAATGTCCCAACGGGCGTAGCAAGCAGCACAAGCTCCGCGTCTTTCACCGCCTTGGAAAGTGTCAAACAATAGCGGTCAATGGCATTGATCGTAACAGCTTTATGTAACGCACCCCGACGACGACCATAACCCACAATCGTTTTTATATTTTTTTTCTTTTTGAGGGCGAGCCCGAGCGAACCACCGATCAATCCCACACCAATAATGGTGATTTGCTTAAATAACACACACACTCCTAAGTACGAAAGATAGCCCGACGCTCATATACTGCGATCTACAGCCGCCGCTACCCGTTTTAAATCAACAACAAGAGACTTAAAGTCATGCGGCAACATGGCCTGATCGCCATCACAAAAGGCTTCCATCGGGTTGGAATGGACCTCAATCATCAAGCCATCCGCACCCGCGGCAATAGCAGCCTTGGCCATGGCAGGAATTAAGCTTGTTTTTCCAACAGCATGACTGGGATCAACAATGATTGGAAGATGCGTCAGTTTTTTGAGGACCGGAATGGCTGAAAGATCGAGTGTATTTCGTGTTGCAGTCTCAAAAGTTCGAATACCCCGTTCACAGAGCATGACTTGGTCATTTCCCTCAGAAAGGATGTATTCTGCGGAAAGCAAAAACTCTTTAATCGTCGCAGAAAGTCCTCGTTTCAACATAACGGGTTTATTTTGTTTCCCAGCTTCCGACAGCAAACGGAAGTTTTGCATATTTCGTGCACCAATTTGGATGATGTCCGCATGTTTGATGATCATGGGCATATCTCGCGGGTCCATAATTTCGGTAATCACGGGCAATCCTGTTTGCTTTTTTGCAGCCGCCAGAAACTTTAAACCCTCTTCCCCAAGCCCCTGAAATGAATAAGGAGAAGTCCGTGGTTTAAAAGCACCACCGCGTAAAATACTTGCGCCTGCCGCCTTGACCTCTGAGGCAATACCCGACAACAAATCCTGAGTCTCAACGGAGCAAGGCCCCGCCATCATCACAACCTGCCCCCCCCCGATTTTGACACCATCTACATCAATGATGGTGTCTTCCTTTTTAAACTCCCGGCTGACCAATTTGTAAGGCGAAAGAATAGGCAAAGCCTTTTCAACCCCTGGAATGGCTGAAAGCGTCTGCTGCCGGAGTTTTCGTTCATCCCCAATCACGGCAATGACCGTGCGCTCCTTCCCAATCAAGACATGGGGAGAAAGACCCGCATCCTCAATGGTTCCAACAATACGTTCTCTTTCTTCTTTCGAAGTTCCTGGTTTTAATACAATAATCATTTGTATTCTCCTAAAATCTTAAAGGTGGTTTTTTCTCATTTTAAACTTCAGATTATACACCTTAAAGCATTGATAAATCTCTTATTTTCATGTTGGCGCCCTATCGTAACTCGAAGAGACGACCCACCCAAATGCCGAATGATAACCCCTTGTTTTAAAAGTGCATCTTGAATCTGTGCTCCTGTAGGCGACGACTTACCTTGCAAATAAAAATAGATAAAATTTGCCTGTGACGGGAAATAAGATAGCCCCATTAGATCAAATTGGCGAGAAAGATAACGCTTCCCTTTTTCATTCATTGTTCGGGAGTCCTGAAAATGACCTTCATCTGAAAGGGCAGCCAAGGCCCCGACTTGCGCAGGTAGATTGCTATTAAAGGGCTGACGAACGCGGTTCAAATAATCAATAATTTTCGGGTGACTGATCCCATAACCGATACGAAGACCTGCCAAACCATAAATTTTTGAAAAGGTGCGCAGTAGAATAATCGGCGCGCCTTTTCTCAGTAGGGAGAATGAATCAGGATAATTTTCATCGGTAACGTATTCGGCATAGGCCTCATCAAAAACCACGAGCACATTTTTTGGAATTTCAGACAAAAAAGCATCGACTTCGCTTTTTCCGACAATTGTGCCTGTTGGGTTATTGGGATTACAGACAAAAACCAACTTGGTTTTTTTTGTAATGGCTTTCGCCATACCTTGAAGATCATGAACACCTTCAATCAATGGCACTTCGACAGATTTCCCATGTCCGGCCTGGACAATCAAACGGTAGACGGAGAAACTCGGATGGGCAATCACAACCTCGTCACCCGGCATCACAAACGTGCGAATTAAGAGCTCAATGATCTCATTTGAGCCATTCCCCAATACGATCTGGTTTTGCTCAACTTTGTAATATGAAGCCAAAGCGTCCTTCAGAGAAAAACCGGCACCGTCAGGATAGCGACCAACTTCCTTTAAAGCCTTGCGAATTGCATGCAGCGCCTTTTTTGAAGGGCCCAATGGGTTTTCGTTTGATGCCAACTTGATCGAATCCATAATGCCTAATTCGCGTTCTAATTCGGAAATAGGCTTACCCGGGCTGTAAGGTTTGATCTGTGATATGTCTTTGCTCACCTTGATCATATTTAACTATTGCACCTGATGTTCTTTCGCCATCGGATAAGAACCGAGTACCTTAATAGAGACCATCTGGGAAGTCAGATCTTCCAAGGCTTTTTGTATGCCCAGATCATCGATATGTCCCAACATATCGATGTGAAAGAGGTATTCCCAAGCCTTCCTTTTAGAAGGACGCGAACCAATTTTTGACAAATTGATTTGTTGTTTTGAAAAATGACGTAAAATTTTATAAAGTGCGCCCGGCGAATCTTGAATGGAGACGATAATCGAAGTTTTATCCGCGCCACTGGGTTTATTTTTCTTTTTCGAAATAATCAAAAAACGTGTGCTATTTTCGGTGCTGTCCTCAATCCGTTTCTGCAAGGTCGGAATATCATAAATGCGGCCCGCAGCTTCTGAAGCGATTGCCGCAGATGTGGGATCACTTTGAGAAAGTTCGGCTGCTTTTGCCGTACTTGAGACACTGCTTAAGATCACATCTGGCAAATTTTCATCGAGAAAATGTTTGCACTGTCCAATCGCTTGAGAATGAGAATAAACCTGTTTTACATCGGCAAACGTCTTGGCTTTTGAGAGCAAATGATGGGTCACATCCAGTACAATTTCGCCAAAAATATTCAAGGGTGATTCTGCAAAAAGATCAAGCGTGCGTGTCACAACACCCTCTGTTGAGTTTTCGATTGGAACCACACCAAAATCAGACAAGCCTTTTTCGACCTCGTGAAACACCTCTTTAATGCTAGCAACTGCACGGTCGGTCACAGAAACGCCGAAATGAGCCAAACACGCCAGATGCGTAAACGTGGCTTTTGGCCCAAGATAAGCCACCTTAATCGGCTCTTGCAGGGCATGGGACGCAGAGATAATCTCACGAAAAATCAGAGAGATCGTTTGTGTGTCAAAGGGACCCTGATTCAATTTTGCTAAACGATCATAAATTCGCTTCTCCCGCGAAGGATCATACAGATCCGATTTTTGAGCGCGTTTTGCCTGACCCACTTCTAAGGCGATCTCCCCTCGTTTACTCAGCAGTTCTAGAAATTGCTCATCAATCCGATCAATTTCTTTTCGATACTGCGCCAGCAGATCCATTTGAGTCAAAAAAACACCTCGCTAAGAGAAATCCTGAAATGGTACCGTATTTTTAGCAGATATTCAACTAAAACAAAGACTTAAACTTATCATTTCTCAAAATCAAAAACGAGAACGCCCCCCAGGAGCCCGTCTGAGAAATCGGGGCTATAGAAATTAAGGTAAACACGAGGGCATGTCGACACACTCTCGAATCGAGCCGGGGCTGGAATTTGGCCAAAAGTCGAGAGAGTAACTTGAAATCAAGCACTTGAGGGATCGGAAATTGAGGTTTATATTAGATGCGGGGGAAAATCCAACTATCTTTTTATCTATCCTCTCCTGTCTTTCTAAGAAGTTGTAAATTTCAATTTTAGGGTCATTTAAAATCCATTTTGCTAGAAAAAGGTCTGATCTATTTTGCTGGAGAAGCCTTTGTAAAAAAATATTAACCGAATCGGAA
>UOGF01000099.1_pt1 | contig 31067 bp, 25 predicted proteins | sample 1989081 | NCBI WGS metagenome assembly UOGF01 (sample SAMEA4712195, study PRJEB27164) | hydrothermal vent metagenome | biome: marine basaltic hydrothermal vent biome; feature: marine hydrothermal vent; material: mineral | place: Pacific Ocean | collected 2011-06-14/2011-07-23 | depth 1719 m
TTCTGATCTGACATAGGGCGGATTATCGCATAATTTAGGCATGGGCCGTCAAGTAATAGACACTTCTTATGGATGGGCTCAACAGACGCAATTACGACCCATTTCCTTCGCCCGATAAAGCGCATCATCTGCACTTTTGACGACAATTTCGGAACCGATCCCATCCAGAGGACTCTCAGAAATACCAAAACTAATGGTCACGGCACCGTCGGGCTGTTGCTCCCCATAGGGGAATTTATAAGCTGCAACACTTTGTCGTATATCTTCCGCAAGTTGTTTTGCATCTAGTTTTGTCGTATAGGGTAAAACGATAATAAATTCCTCACCGCTATAACGACAGACAATATCAGTATCACGGACACGGCTTTGTACGAGCTCCGCGAGCTTACGGAGTACCACATCGCCCATAAGATGCCCGTGTGCATCATTATATTTTTTGAAATAATCCACATCGAAAAATATAAGGGAAACGGGATGATGGTGGCGTGCTCCGCGGAGCAATTCAGATTTAAAGATATCTTCAAAATGACGACGATTGAAAAGTCCGGTCAAAGCATCTCTTGTGCCCAAGGTTTTCACCTCGTGATAAAGTTGGGCATTTTCAATCGCCACCGCGACAGAAAACGAAAAACGTGTCATCATTTCTTTCTGTCGTCTTGAAAAAGGTCTTCTTTTCAGATTAAGAATCGACAGAACCCCGTAAAAGCTTTGATGTCCTTGAACAGGATGAAAGAGCGCTGTTCCCTGCGTAACCTTAGAGATGAGTGCCTGTTTCAAGTCCCCTGAAACACGAGAAATGACTTGCGGAAATTCGAGTGACAAGGATTTTTCATCCAAATCCCCAAGTCGACAGTGGCTCTTGAGCACAAGCTTCGTTCTCGATTTATCAAAAACCCAAAGGAGTGCAGGTTTAAACCCCACTAACCTTGAAATATGTGCCACCGAACGCTGATAAACTTCTTCGAGGTCGAGCCCGGAGAGCATTTCCTTTTCTGCAGTATAAAGGGCTGAAATATCAACAGAATACTGAATGATTTTTTGACGACTTTCATCCAAATCTCGGTTTTTTTCCTGAAGATTTTTAAGCAAGCTTTTCTTCTCAGCCTCTAATAAAATTTTGTCGGTGATGCGATGGATCATCGCCAAAATTAGTTCGATATCTTCAAGGGGTTTGATTAAATAATCGTAAGCCCCCAAACGCAAAGCCTCAATCGTCGAGTCGATGGAGGTATGACTGGTAATAAAAACCACGATGATCGACTCATCTATTTTTTTGATTTCACGCAAGAGGGCCAGGCCATCAATACCCGGCATACGGAGGTCGGTAAAAACAATGTTGTAGTGTTGTTTTGCCAAACAATCCAGGGCTGCTTCATCTGAATCGGCGTCGGCACAAACAAAACCCACATCCTGCAGCAAATCAAGCACTGCGGAACGGAAGGTCTTTTCATCGTCTACAACGAGTATGGAAGGTTTCCAGTCTGACACGATTCAAGCCTATCACAAGGCCAAAAAACGTCAATACAATCACAAGACATTTACACGCATAACAAATTGAATAATATAACTTTATTTTGAAATCACTCTGCACAAACTACTTTGTTTTAATTTTCAGCAATACGGGTTTTAAGAACTGAAATTAGCCATCCACTGTATCCCGCGTTTTGTCCAAGTATCGTTCGCATCTTCTCAAGATTCATTACTATGAATGGGAGCATGATCATTGTTTCCGATGTCTCTTTGAGTTTTGCCATGATTCGAGATAAACCAAAGCGTCTTTTGCCTTGACCAAACTTACCTTCTATGGTGATCCTCTCTCTCATCCTGACGGATCTGCTTTTTCTCTGCCGCAAGCTTTGAGGAATTTTCTGCTGTCCGTTTGTTCGGTCTGCCCAAGGCGGGTACTTATAGCCGTATGCCTCGGTCTTTACAATATCTGCGGTTGTAGGCATCCCAGCTGATCCGATCTACAAAAGCGAAAGATAGGCTTTGCGAGCTTTCGCATCGCGGCCCCAACAAACACCATCCAGGACCCAAACTCACTTAATCAAAAAGGTCCGATCGCACATGATCAAATTGCAAAAATGACCGACCAGAGTCAAAAGCTATTTTGAACATCGTAAAATATCTTATGCCGCATAATCTTTGTTTTTATTTGCCAGGTTAATAGAATCATTATCTGCCTATAGCCTTTGATCACCACAGATTGAATTCGATTATTCAAAAATATAATCAAATTCCTCTTCGTTCACGCTCACGTGCACACGCTTGATGGGCTTTTCCGACATCAGATGATTTAAAAACGCACCACTAATGGCGGGCAGCAGGGTGTTTGTCAGGATGCTGTCAATCATGCGACCACCGCTTTCAAGCTCGGTGCAGCGTCTGAGGATGAGTTTAATGACATCTTCATCATAGCTAAAGGGAATGTTGTGATGCGATGTGATTCTTTTTGAAATGCGTGAGAGTTGAAGCTTTGCAATCTGCTCGATCATCTCCTTGCTCAGGGGATAAAAGGGAATGACAACGAGTCGTCCCAGTAGGGCCGCCGGAAAAGTCTTTAACAGTGGTTGACGCAGAGCTTTGGCGATGCCTTCGGGATCGGGCATCAAATCGGGGTCTTTGCAAAGGTTCATGATGAGATCGCTCCCCACATTGGAGGTGAGTAGGATGAGGGTATTTTTAAAATCGATCTTGCGTCCTTCTCCATCTTCCATCCAACCCTTGTCAAAGACTTGAAAAAACATTTCGTGCACATCGGGGTGGGCTTTTTCGATTTCATCCAAAAGCACGACGCTGTAGGGTTTGCGCCGCACGGCTTCAGTCAAAATACCGCCTTCTCCGTAGCCAACATATCCGGGAGGAGCTCCTTTTAATGTGGAGACCGTGTGGGCTTCCTGAAATTCGCTCATGTTGATGGTGATAATTTTATCTTCCCCGCCATAGAGGTTTTCAGCCAGGGTGAGTGCTGTTTCTGTTTTTCCGACGCCGCTCGGCCCGCAGAGCATAAAAACGCCGATGGGTTTATTGGGATTGTCTAAACCTGCGCGGGAGGTTTGCACGCGCTTGGCAATCATGTCGAGTGCGTGATCTTGACCGATGATGCGTTTTCCCATGCTGTCGGCGAGCTGTAAAATGTTTTCAATTTCATTTTTGACCATGCGACCGACCGGAATACCTGTCCAGTCCCCCACAACCGACGCGACGGCTTGCTGATCGACACTGGGCAAGATTAAAGGCCGCTCTCCTTGCAGTTTTTCCAACTTGGGCTGAAAGTCTTTTAACTGAGTGAGCAAGGCTTGGCGTTCCTGCGCGCTCAACGCACTTTCATTCTCGACGCTTTGGGCGGAAACATCGGCCTCTTTTTCAAGATCGCTTTGTGTGCCCTCCACCTTTCCGGACTGCCCGCGCAGTTTTTGCCGAATGTCGAGAATTTGTTCAATCAGTGTTTTTTCCGCATCCCAGCGTTCATCTAATTGTTTCAAGCGATCCTGCTCGGTTTCCTTTTTTTCTCCTGCGATCCGCTTTCGCTCGTCGGTATCCCGTCCAATCGCTTCTTCACGGCTGATAATCTCAAGCTCTGTGTCCAAGGCTGCAATCCGCCGTCGGCAGTCATCGACTTCGGCGGGAACAGCATGCTGACTGATTGCCACACGCGCTGCGGCTGTATCCAAGAGACTGACAGACTTATCGGGCAGCTGCCGCGCAGGAATATAACGGTGGGAGAGTTTCACGGCTGCTTCGAGCGCCTCGTCAAGTATCTGCACCCGGTGGTGCTTCTCCAGGGTGGAAACCATGCTGCGCATCATCACAATGGCCTTTTCTTCTGAAGGTTCGTCGATTTGAACCACCTGGAATCTTCGGGTCAGGGCCGGATCTTTTTCGATATATTTTTTATATTCGGCCCAGGTCGTGGCTGCGACCGTGCGTAAGGTTCCCCGCGCCAGCGCCGGTTTCAAGAGATTCGCGGCATCTCCCGTTCCAGCCGCGCCGCCCGCACCGACCAGCGTATGTGCCTCATCAATAAATAAGATAATGGGTTTGGGCGATGACTGAACTTCCTCGATCACCTGTTTCAAACGGTTTTCAAATTCACCTTTCATACTTGCCCCTGCCTGAAGCAGAGCGACATCGAGTGTACGAAGTGTGACATCTTTAAGCGGCGGTGGCACATCACCTGCTGCGATCCTAAGTGCAAATCCTTCCACAACGGCCGTCTTCCCCACACCTGCTTCACCAGTGAGCATGGGATTGTTCTGACGACGGCGCATCAATATATCCACGATTTGGCGGATCTCTTCATCTCGTCCGACGATGGGATCGATCTCACCCTTTCTGGCTTTTTCGGTCAAATCGACTGAGAACTGTTTGAGTGCCTCTTGTTTCCCCATCTGAGCGGGTGGCATCGCAGTCGCCGCCTCACCGGGCACAGCTCCGCCGCCGGTCTGAAAACCGTCCGTGGCCTGCATGGCCACTTCAGGCGATGCACCGAGGATTTCCTTAAAGTCATCCGAAAGCGCCTCGTATTTGACCTTCTCGAATTCTTTTGAAATACCCAACAAGGCATACCGGAGTGAGGGGGTTCTGAGAATCCCAAGCACCAAATGGCCCGTCCGAACCTGTGATTCGCCAAACATCAGGGAACCGTAAACCCAGCCGCGCTCAACCGCCTCCTCCACATAAGAAGAAAGATCTGAAATGGAGGTTGAGCCACGGGGTAAACGATCCAGCGCCGCAGTCATATCCTTGGCCAGCCGGGAAGAATTGAAATCAAATTCCTGGATAATACGATGCAGGTCTGAGTCCTGCAATTGCAGAATCTGATTGAACCAGTGCACTAACTCAACATAGGGATTGCCCCGCATTTTACAAAAAACGGTAGCGCTTTCAATCGCCTTATAAGCCAGGTGATTGAGTTTTCCAAACAATGCAACACGACTAATTTCTGTCATAACAATATTTCCCCTCTATCCCGCCAATTTAATTTCAATCTAGAATTTTTCTCACCCAGCCCAGTTTCTCCTTGTCATATCTTCCATACTCATAATATTTAGTTGTGCCTGATTTTCCTTCAAAGAAAAGGACGCCAGCATGTCCTAAATCACTCACTTTCTATTTAGAATGGGGAACAACAATTTCATTTGGGAAAATATCGACAAACGGAATCAAATCGGGAACTTCAAACTTCCTTTTCTTGGACTCAAGCATAATCCTGTAATCAGGAAAAACAATTGGAATGATCACATCTATCATCTTCTATTCCTTCGAATTACGTCCCCAAAGGATTTAGAATCAAGTCCTCTGCGTCGTTTTCGAGACTTTCAGGACTGAGCCAGCTTGTGCGCCCCAAAGACCCGATCTGCCCCAATTTGATTGCGGGAACTTCTTCTTTTTTTAGAATGAGTTGGACGTCCCATTCCAATTCATCGCCGACATAGCTTCGCAACAGCGTCGTGAGTCGCTTCAGGCTTTCCCCACCGGGGAGTAGCCGCTCGAACGGAGCAAAATCCATCGGGCCCATGATGATGCGAAATTTTTGTTGGCAGACCCAGACCTGGGAACCGATGGTTGAAGTTTCCCCGAGACGGTTTGAATCGCCCCATCCCCCCAACTGGCACTGGTATTGTTCCGGCAGGGAGATCCACTCTCCAATAAATTCTTGAATCTGAACGGGAGTACTAAAAAAATCCCCCAAAATCGCCTTCAAACCTTCGGCATTGCGGGTCTGACAAACAAAGCGGCCCGCATAGTGGAGCAAGGGAAGGTCAGGCATCTCACTCCGGTTCCGAAGAGAAGGCATTCCCAGCCCGAAGAGGGATGAGACAAAAACCGAGAAGCGGTCTTCTTCAGACCGATCAAAGTTGACCGCAGGTTGGGCGCTTGCCCAAGCCCGGTAAAAAAGGGACAACATACGATGATGGAAGATGTCTACGAAACGGGCAAAAGTCGGGTCATGCGCGCTTCGCAGACGCTCCCGAGCATATTCGGTTAGATGGAGAGGAAGTGGGCCATTGGGTCCAAACAGGCCAAAAAACAAGACGGACAAGCGGGGCGGCAATGCTCCTTTTTCCGGTGTAAACGAAGAAATGGCGGCGGGTGCAAAGGCAAGCGAGGGTTCCTGCGCCAAACGGATGGGGTCATCTTCGGCATGCAAAGCATGCCCCATCCTGGGTTTTTCAGGGAAAAGACCTTCTAATCTGCGAATGGCCTGAAAAAAATCAAATGCATAAGGCTCAGCTTCCAGGGCTTCAAAAAATGCTAGACGATGTGACGGCGTCCGGCGCGTATCGGCCATCGCACAACCTCCCCACGATCAACGGTTTTAATAACCGTTTCTGTAAACGAATTGATCGAAACATATTTTGCAAAAAATTGATCCAAGACCGCACCGAGCAAGAAAAAACCCGTGCCTTCAAAACCGGCATCATTGAAAGTAATCGTAATCTCCAATCCTCGGCCATAAGAAACCGGCCCGGGCAGGGGTATTCGTCTCGTAATGGCTTGAGAGACCACCGATTTGATCCCCTCAATTTGCTTCATCACGGCGGCTTCTCCCATGTCCCCGTAAAGCATCAGAAGTTCCCTGAGCGCAGAAGCTTCCTTCGTTTTTTCGTTGTCCATGAGTGAGAGATAGTTCAGAGACAAATGACTAATCAAACGCCATGCGGTTTCACCACGGGCCTGTGAAGGTCTCGGTTTGGTCGGCCCGGCCAGGCAAGTCACTGATGCCACAGGTGCACCCGATTCGAGGGTGAAATCACCCTCTCCCTTTCCAGTCGGCATATGTAAAGGCAGATCACGATTTGTGCAAAGCAGGTTCAGGGAGAGCTGTCGAAGGTCGGGATGGAAGGGCACTTCTCTGGAATCCACCAAAGAAATAAAGATTTCATTGGCCACATAAGTGGAACGCCTCCCCTCTTTTTTTTGTTTCGAGGAAAGCACTGTGGGTTCCCGATGAATCGCGTAGTAGGCACCATCTCTCTGCTCATGTGACAAGTCATTAAAAGCGTAAAAGGGCAAAAATGCTTGTTTGTACTCTGTGCTGGTGCCATAACCCGTTACATTCGTCACACCATAGACTTCAAAATCCAAAGGCCGTGTGCGATCCGGCACCACATGATAGCGGTTTTCCCGATCAGACAAGAGAATACGGTCAGCGCGTTTTGAAAATAAGTTAATGGCGGGTGTACAAAATAGTGAAAATCTGGAAGCAACGACCTCTTTTTCCAGACGGGGCTGGCTTCTATTGAGAAGCACAATCACTTCCATTTCTTTACTGGCGCAGCGCCGGACGGCTTCTCCGATTTCCGCAAACGCAACAAACATATAGCGCTCGGGAAAGGTAAAATATTCTTGCAATAAGCGATAGCCTTGAAAAGAACGTGCGCCATAGGGCAGCAATGCTTCGTCATCCTCAAAACCAACACGGCGAATATGCGAAGCATCGTAAATGTGTTGCGCGGGAGACGAAGTATGTGCGGGACGAAGGGCTAAACCAACTGCATTCCCCATCAACTGCTCATAGAGATGCATGCTTGTTTCGTCCCTTCCTCGAAGGAAAAGGCTTAAGGTCTCGAGCGGCAGTTTGTCGAAAGAAAGACCTCCCGTCGTTTTAAATCGCAAAACGACCCCTGCTTTTACGGATTTCGAATGCGCGCCCCCTGTAATGGGGAGAGAACCGACATCTGTCACGTAAAGTGCCTGGGTCAGTTTAATGGGCCACAGTGTCACATCCTGGGCCGTCCTGTATTCACAGGCCGTCTGTTGGTTTTTACCGATTTGAGCACGCAGGGCCGTTTCTCTGGGAACGACGTAGCCTTCAGCCAGGGCACCTTCATTCAAATCGGGATTGAGCTGCACCACGGTCATTGAAGGCGTGGGGGCAAGATAATGCGGGCAGACCAACTCGAGCAGGTGCTGGGTGAATTTTGGAAATTCCGCATCCAGCTTTAACTGGACACGAGCCGCTAAAAAGCTAAACCCTTCCAGTAGTCTTTCCACGTAGGGATCCGCACATTCAAAGCTGTCCAAGCCTAGCCGACTTGCAATCTTGGGATATTCGGCAGCAAATTCGCCACCCATCTCCCGCAAAAACTGGAGCTCGCGGTTGTAATAGTCTAGTAGTTTAGGATTCATTGGGCCCTCCTAAGGGCTTCACTCTCCTGTATATCGATAATGCCCCGTAATCTGATAATCGAACAAGATATCATTGATTTTTGGTCCTTTGCCAATATTATGTGCAATGAGTGGCCGCTTTCCATCGTCGGATTTTTTATCAATCACGATCCCGATATGAGGAAGATTTTTCGGAAGCATCCAGGTCACTAAATCACCGGGCAAATAATCTTTTGCATGGCGCGTTATTACCAGCGCATGACCAAAGCGCTCAAAAAATATCCTTAAATTAGGGACACGGCGATGGTCGATATTTTTATCAGGTCTATTCAAATCCCAGATTTTTTTTGAAGGATACAAATCGAAATTTTCCAGCATATCTTCATGAACTTTTTGTTGTAAATCAACACCCACTTTCCGAAACGATCGGATCACGACATCGGTGCAAACCCCGATGTTTGCTGGGACATCTCCATTCGGATACGAAATAGAAAAATATGACCCGTCATAAGTCACATCATGTAAAGTCCGTTCTTTTGCAGCTTGAACCAGACCTGCGACAAAACGATCGCGAATCACATCCCCCTGTGCAGGGGTGCTCAGGCTCAGCAATCCGACCAAAATAAGAAAATATTTAATATTCACATGAGACCTCAGGACAATCAAGATTCAATCACCCTCACGTCGCCTCCTTCCAGATCAATTTCCGTTCTGAGATAAAGATGTAGAGGAAGCGGTTGAGCCCATAACTCACCTTTGATTTCCAATGTAATCGCATTATGGTTCATTTGGTCTTCGGTGGAAACAACATGAACCCTGAGGGATTTTGGGAGAATACGCGGTTCAAAACCTCGAATGACTTTAAGAATATAGCGCTCAATCTCAATCTGATTGAGGCTGGAAACCGTGAACCCCGAAAAATCCGGCATGCCGTAATTGAGTACGGACTGGGCTACAAAAGGATGGTGCTCAAGATCAAGTATGCCACTCAAATTACCGGAATTGAGTAGCCACGTGAGGTCACGCAGGACAATTTCGCGTAACTTGCGCATGGGAATAACACGTTTTTCAGGGGGTTCTTTTTTTTTATCCGGTTCGTCGTCAGTCAGCCGATCCAGAAGGGATGGCTGCAAACGCTCCCGCTGTGTAAGTTCAGCCATCATAACGCCTTTATTAAGAGTGCCTATGTCGCCGAATTCAGTTCGATTTTTCTGATATCCATCAGCGCATGTTCTGCAGTATCCGTTGTCAGTAGCCGTTGTCCCAGTCCCACAAAAGCGTCTTCTCCTTGCTCAAGCCAGATGGTTTTATGGCCCATTCGCACTTGCGGCTCTTCAGAAACATGCGATCCGACATAGCGAGTGGGAATGAGACCGACGGTTTCACCTCCGTTTACAAACTCAAAATGCACAGGCATCCAGATATAATCCCGCAAGTCCTCCGGTTTTTCAATTGTGATGGTCTTGATACGATGAAAGGGCATCCAATAATAGCGACCCTTGACAATGGCTTCAAGGACGGGCCCCATGCGTGAATCCGCGTCAGCAATCCACGCAAAAGGGGTTCCGTCGATGATGCCTGATGTCACGGGGGCGCATTGAAATGCCTCATCCCGTAATTTCTGAGCCGCCGCATATTTTCCATCTGTCGTAAGGCGGAGGGCCTCCATCAGCAAAGCCAGCCACTGCTCCGGTTCACCGAATAACAATGGCGCATGTTTTCCCGTAGCATAGATCTCATGCCGCAAGGCTTCACAACGAAGCGCCTCCCGATACATTTGCACCATTGCAAGGGTGGATGCATCTAAATCAGCGGCAACATTGAGTTGTGTCAAGGCCCGCTCCCATTCACCGAGCAAGGCGAGCAATTGAAAAAGAAACACCCGGTATTTTACATTTGAAGGATCTTTACGAACCTGCGATGCTAAGTCTTTCAGGGCTTCGTCCAGGTTTCCTTCAAGTAGGTTTTCCTCAGCGAACATTTTTTTCCTTAAAGGGCAACATTCCCCGCGATGTTCCAGCCGTAGGTAATCGTACCACCCTCGGGTGAGCCATCTGCTGCCTGGGGCTGATAATCGACTGAGACCTCTGCAAAATTCAGAGTGGTATTCTCGGTAATCACATCCGCCCCGCCGCTTCCACCTGTCGAAATCGAGGTTACAATCACCTGTTTCATCGTGATGATGAGATATTCCAATGGGTTTGTGCCGGCCTTCCGCACGGTTAAAACCGCTTCAGGAAATTGTGTGCCATCACTACAGGCTTTCATTAAAATGGGTGTCGCCTTATCGATATTTTTGGTAATCGAAACGTCCTGAATGTTGACCTTGCCACCGCCCCCTCCAGAACCCGCGTGCATTGTACCCGATTGTGACATGCCCCAACTCCATGACACGACGTCAATCTCTCCGCTGTGTGCGTCGTCTTGTGATTCACCTTCGATGTCTCCAATTTTGATAAACTGATCTGCTGCCATTTGATTTCTCCTTTTTTAATGTTGGCTTTTCATTTATTGCACATTCACTTTCCTGATTTTTACTGAGATATCAGTCTTCTTTATAAAATTGACGCTCTTTCTGATCTGGCCACTTCGCTATAAAAAAACGAGTCCTCAGCCAGCTTGTTTTTGGTTCTGCTTTAGCTCATCTCTAAGATGGGAGCATAAATGCGGTAAGAAACAAGCGCAAAGAGAGAAGCGATAAACAATAGTATTCCCATGTTTAGACGGACTTTTCTATTTTTATCTTTAAACTTAAATTCTTTAATAATACTAGCGACAAAAATAGCCGATAAACCCCATACTAGGCCAGATGACAACATAAGCTCCAGAAGGTTACTATTCATAAGCTGATCACTGTTAGGATACAACCCATGACTAATGCTTCTAATTTCTTCTTTTGAGTAGACCATCCCCGCGTATGCGGAAATGGTAATCAGCTGTAGCAACAACAGAACAACATTCAAAATTGTTTTTGTTCTTTCAGACAAAGCCCTAAGAATGGGCACAAAGCACCCTTCCATGTTGAGTTTTTCCCATCATGTCAACAATTTTACCTCTGATTTTTGTGTTAGCCAGTTGACCACCCCATGATTCGATGCCTACTTTACTGATAGAAAATTTAGATTCAGAATTTTCGTCAAATATGGTGAAAGAAATATCGACTTTTCCTTCTAAAAAAAGTGTACCCTTGATCTCAACTTCAGCATTTTTTCCTTTTAGCCCCATTTTATTACATAGCCATGGGTGTTTTTTGATGTCAAACCTCGTCCATTTCGTGTTGACATGACTGGCAATAAAAGTACCGTTATTACCTCCTATTTCTGGGGTTGATGCAATGCCAAAGGTATACGGAATTGCTGTGGGAGTATCACGCAATTGGATGTATACCCCAGAAAACAAGCTAAAACCAATATTTATTTTTGGTATAGAAGCTCCTATTCCACTTGCGATTAACTTCAACTCCACCTTTGCATCTCCATCATTGTCGAGAACGAATTTCTGTCAGAATTGATTTTGAACCGAAGTCACTCTCCTCAGCCTTTTGCCGAAGGCAATTTTGAAACCAATCGTAATGAAACCGTCAAACCTTCCAATTGATAATGAGGTCTTAAATAGAAGCGAGAGGTATAATACCCTGGATTCCCTTCTACTTCTTCGACGACCACTTCAGCGGCCGCCAGCGGTTTTTTTGCCTTCGTTGTTTCAGAAGAGTGCGTCGGGTCTCCATCCACATACTGGAGAATCCATTTTGTCAACCATTTCTGCATCTCCTCCCGCTCTTTAAACGAACCGATTTTGTCTCGAACAATGCACTTTAAATAATGCGCAAAGCGGCAACAGGCGAAGAGATATGGTAAGCGCGCAGCGAGATTTGCATTCGCAGTCGCATCTGGGTCGTCATATTCTGCGGACTTCTGAAGCGATTGCGCACCGATAAATGCGGCGATGTCCGAATTCTTTTTATGCAAAAGCGGCATAAAACCGTTCTTGGCCAGCTCTGCTTCCCGACGGTCGCTGATAGCAATCTCGGTTGGACATTTCATGTCAACGCCACCGTCATCGGTGGGGAAAGTGTGGCAAGGCAGTCCTTCCACCGCGCCGCCAGATTCCACACCGCGAATACGGGAGCACCATCCAAAAACTTTAAAGGATTGGTTAATATTAACCGCCATCGCATAGGCTGAGTTGGCCCAGACATACTTGCTGGAGTCTGAACCTTCGGTTTCTTCTTCAAAATCGAATTCCTCAACGGGATCCGTCTTTGCGCCATATGGCAATCTAGCGAGAAAACGTGGCATTGCAAGCCCAAGATAACGCGCATCCTCAGACTCCCGCAATGAACGCCAAGGGGCATATTCCGGTGTTGTGAAAATCTTTGTCAAATCCCTCGGATTGCTCAACTCCTGCCAAGAGCTCATTCCCATTACGGTTGGCGAAGCCCCTGTAATGAAAGGAGCGTGCGTGGCAGCAGCAACCTGTGCCATTTCTCCCAATAGGGCAACATCTGGCGGACTTTGATCAAAGTGATAATCCCCCACGAGACAGCCATAGGGCTCGCCGCCAAATTGACCGTATTCTTCTTCGTACATCTTTTTAAAAATTGGGCTTTGGTCCCAGGCCGTGCCTTTAAATTTCTTTAAAGTTTTGCCCAGATCTTTTTTCGAAATATTCATGACCCGAATTTTGAGCATCTCATCCGTTTCGGTATTGTTGACCATGTAATGCAAACCCCGCCAAGCCGCTTCCAGTTTTTGAAAATCTTCATGGTGCATGATTTGGTTAATTTGATCCGTCAACTTTTTATCAATGCTCGCGATGATTGATTCAATGGTCAAAATCACGTCTGGCGAAATAAGTGCTGTACCGGCCAGAACCTCGTGTGCCAGGGTATGGACAGCGGTCTCGACGGCTTCTTTTGCCCGGTCTGTTTTTGGTTTAAATTCTTTTTGAAGCAGTGCGCTAAACGCACTGGCTTCAATAACTGTTGCTCCAGCCTGCTCCTCAGATGTTTTTTCTTGCTCAGCCATTCGGGTTACCCTCCTTATTCGCTTGATTCCTCAGATGTTTCTTCGTCTGGTTTCGGCGCGGCAGTCAAAGACTGTAATAATGCCGGGTCTGCCATGACTTTTGCGATCAATTCCTCTGCCCCTGTTTTTCCATCCATATAGGTGAGTAAGTTGGAAAGTTGTGAGCGTGCATTGAGCAGTTTTCTGAGTGAATCAACTTTACCTGCCACTGCAGCAGGTGAAAAATCATCCATGCTTTCAAAGGTCATATTCACATTCAGGTTTCCCTCTCCGGTCAGTGTGTTCGGGACCTGAAAGGCAACACGAGGTTTCATCGCTTTAAGACGCTCATCAAAATTATCAACATCAATTTCGAGCGCCTTCCGATCTGCAACCGGAGGCAAGGGCTCCTCCGGTTTTCCGGAGAGATCTGAAAAAACACCCATCACAAAAGGGAGTTGAATTTTCTTTTCAGCGCCATAAAGTTCAACGTCATATTCGATTTGCACACGGGGCGCTCTGTTCCGTGCAATAAATTTTTGACTGCTTGCTTTTGCCATATTGATCTTCCTCCTCTTATTCTTTGGTCTGGGGGCCGCAGATCACTTTGGCCTGTGCCACCCCGGTTGGGACCAGGTCATTCAATATTTCCATAAAATCTTTGTAAATCAGTTGTTTAGAACGTTTCAACAACAAAGGAACCGGACTGGAGGGTTCATATTTCGTATAATAATTAATCACTTGATCCAAGACACGAAAAACATCCTCGCGAGAAGTAATTTGATCGGGCACAGCAGGTAGAGACGGTTGAGCCGATAACGAGGGCACCGAAGGAGCATTAACCTGGGTTTCTTCTGTTGACACTTTTTCCTTCACACCATGCCTCCTCAACTGATCAGACAGCACTTTTCCAATCTCTTTGAGTAATTCAAGAAGATCCTTGAAGTTTGGAGCATACTTGACACCCACTTTTTCTGCCACAAAAGCTTCGATGTCCTGCATATAGTCGATACAACCGGAAACCGCGTCGTTTGTTCCCTGAATCGCCTCCACCGAAGCATCCGTAAATGCCGCATTGATGGTCGCCATTTCCGAGACCTGACCACCGGGGCGCGCTTTTGCGTGTTCGCTTCTCGAAGCAAGCAAGATATCCTTCAAATTAAACCGCCCAAAGACCTTGGAATACACGAGCGGGGCTTCGCGCACGCTCAAAAGCATCAATTGCGGATCTGTCAATAACATGAGGATATTGATCCGCTCCGTCGGATCATTTTTATCATCCGGATCAAGTTGCGGGTGGATGTTCTGCCAGTATACTGCAAGGAGTTCCCGTAAGAGATGTAAGCCCTCACGCAAACCGAAGAGCCCGTCCGTATGAAGCAAAGCGCTAAGCAGCCAAGTCGTCACACGCAAATCTTTTGTACGCGGAAACAAACCCAAGGACTGCTGTTGCACTTCATCCCATTTTGGCGGTTCTGCCGAGACAAGGGTTTCCCCCAGTTCTTGTTCAGGCTTTCCTTGAGTCGCACGGGAGAGTGCCGTGTACGCGGCGTCGTATTCGAGGTTTGGGCCCGAAGGGTTTTCTTCCGAAACAGGATTTAACAATAATTTTAAGTCAAACATCTCCGCACACGAACCCATAGGAGAAAAATAATAGAAACATGCCACTGATCATGAGTCATTTTAAGAAATCTTTTGTGGTCATTTTATGACTGTGTTCTAGAGAATGCAAGAAGATCGTCTCACATTCTACAGTTTGCTTAGCGGACGAAGCCGACTAAAGGATGGTTTGTCCTAAATAACACAGGCAAATATTAAAGTCAAGATTTTGGCCGCTTCAATTGTTCCAAGAGCCCTTCATCTTAAGTGGTGCATGCCACCTATTTTTCAATATGGAACCCGGCCCGATCACAAAACGGATGATGCTCAAATGAATAAACACGAACGACTTCAGATGATTTTCTCCGAAGCGGCAAGAAAATCCGCCATTGATAAGTTTTCATTCTCCAGCAAAACCTTCTGCTCCGTTTTCAGGCCCTCAAAGACCTCTTCCCGATCAACAATAGAATCTTCCGAAACAAGATTAAACCATGCATCATTGTTTTGTTCCGGCTGAAGCAAGGCCAGAAAATGTTTAGCAGAAGGTGGAGAAAAAAAACTGAGCATCGCAGGGGAGGCACTCAAGGGATCTCTGCGCCAGAAAAGAACAGTATTGTCGCCCAAATTCAGAAACCGAGAGACAAAATCAAACCAAAAGGGAATGTCATAGGCCTCTTCCCCGGCATGCAGACGATCCTGTGGAACGAGTGGAAATTTCAGTCCAAACCGCATCGTATCTACAGATCGCCCACGCATGGCCTGAAGCATCTCGACAAGATTTCGATTCAATTGGTATTTTTTAATGGCTTTAAAATCTCCAAAAAACTGGCGCCAAAATTGCCCACCCGTTTCCTCCGATAAATTTTGCAAATATGCCTTTTGAATCACGCCGAGGTCACGGGCTTCTGAAACCCGAAAATCCTGAAGCCGGCCCAAAAAGGTTTTAAGCTCTACCCCATCCCAGGCCGTTTTGAGGATGTCTTCGGCTTCACCTAAAAAGTGAGAATAACAAAGCGGCGCAAAATATTCAGGTCCGCCGAAGGTCTTTTTATCGACGCGAAGGAAAAGAAAAAAAGGATAGCTTCTTCCGCTCCGATCGTAGCTCGGCATAAACACACCGACCAACAATGACGGACTTGATGCCGTTTGGAAAACGAACCGCCATGATGTGGCGTCACGAAAAGTCGAAGGCCACTGGTTTCCGAGCCGAGACTTCGCGAGGTGAATACCTTCCTGGAACCACCGGTCGAGCGCGCGAATCTCATCCCCTGCGGTTTGAAAGCGGATAAAATCAGCGTGAATCGGCAGTTTTCCGAAACACTGTAATCGCGGATCACTCAAGCTAAGCTCCTTTGATGCATTCGCCTGATGCATATATCCATGCGTTTATATCGACCCCACTTTTTCAGGACATGCAAAATTTCTAAGCAGGCCGGCACGCAATGGATTTTTATGACTTTTGGCCCTTAAGTCATATTCGATTTTCACGATGGTATTATCCGGTCGCCGCTTAAATCGCCAAGCAACCTTGTAACGATTCGAATTAATCTGAATGACTTCCCCTTGATCAAATAGCTTAAAAAGCCCCCAACGTCCGTCGAAGTTCCTGCGTTGCCGCGTCTCATCACTCTTGATTTGAAGAGAAGCACCCGGCGGCCCTGCTTTGCCCGGCCATGAAAACGAATACCAATCCTGCGGCTCATTTCGGTATTTCAATTGTTTGCCATCCATCACAAAGATGGATTCACTCACGCCCGGACTGGGAATCGGATAGAGCTCAAATCTAAATGCTGGGCTTTGACTTCCCTTTTCAAATAGGCTTTCGGAGATCAATCGTGCCCGCTGAAGTCCTTCGAGGAAGTGGCCTGAAAAAGGCATCGAAACCCCAAACCTCCGTTTTTTTGGAACAAAGCGATTCCGCTTCATTTCAACAAAGGGCTTGATTTCGGCTTCATAAAATCGCCATAAGATCCCATTATCCGGCTGCAGAATGGCGGCCACATCATCCATCGCGGCATCTTCCCCTCTGGCCGAAAAAGGGTAGCGTCCCATGACATTTTGCCGACACGGCAGGTACACCTCTTCTCGCCACAATCGGTTCAAATCGAGCACTGCCGTCTCCATGATGACCTCAGCTGCCATTCGAAATGGTTCCAGGAAAAGGGGGCTCAGCACGGTGCGCGAAGCAGGCGACAGACGTTTTAAGAGCTTTTCAGTGTTGCGAGCCCCTTGTATTAAATCGTTCTCCCCCCGGTTGAGCACTTCATTTGCGACCACTTTGGCTTCAAGCCCCGTTTCTTCTTTATGAATAATACCCCAAACCACGGCGTGGGCCTTTCCAATTTCCGTCACATATTGTTCGATAAGGGGAATCTCATCAGAACCCGGAGCAGGGATCATAAACTGATGCAATGACTTAAACTTACGCGAAACAGGATTTGCAGGCCCCGAAGCCATTGTCGACTCGGGCATTTCAGTATCCCGGCCAAGCTTCAACACTTTTTTGACTTTATCTTTCGCACCCTCGACAAATTCTTTTGCACCACTCAAAACCTTGCTCTCGCCTCTGGCAAAGAGGTAGGTATTTTCGTCCACACTGGCCAAAAGCTTGCGCAAGGGAGAATGTACTTGTGTAAGCTTGCTGATTTTGTCTTCTATATCAAATAGATTTTTTCCGGGCAGAATTTGCAAGGACTCCAGAAAGCGTTGCCAATAGTTGGCATATTCTTCAAAATAGCGCGCTTCGACATCGGCCATCATATCTTCTCGATCGACCTGCTGAAGTCCCAAAACCCAGACCACTTCTCCAGATGATCCATCCAAGACCTTTTGCATGAGATCTGGAAATTGATCCCATCCAGCTTTTGTAAAAAAGCCGGGAATCTGAAAAGTACTCGCAACAAAATTCTGCGGTGCCGCCTCCATCGCCGTGCTCAGCGAATATGGAGAGATGTCTTTTGCCCCTTGGCTCTTGATATCGACATACAGACGCTCTCCAACCGAGGTTTTGAGTAAGCGGTTACGGACAGATCGCACTAAAGGCTGATCCATTTCAAGAACGGGCACATGACCTTTGGCCAATTGCGCAATATAAAAATCAACCTGAGCAAGGGTGTTTTCCCGCAGATCCTCTGGCATCGGCCCTCTTCGTGCTCCGATCACACCTGGCGCCTGAACGGTTTTATGGAACCAGTCGGCCAATAAAACGGGATCCAGGTTTTTGGGTTCCAAAATCATCAGATAAATTTTCAAGAGATCGTAATAGGTGTCAGTTTGCGAGTGATCTCCCGACATGGCGGTGCGCCTTGCAAAAAAACGGAGTTCTTTTTTAAGCTCAGCGAGCGCAGGAGACAGAATTAAAGTATTAAAACGGTTAAAATAGAGCGTCCGCAAGGCAGGCAGTATTTTATTGCCCTGGTACAAGCCTAGACGCAGACGCACGGGCACACCCGTCTGTTCGTGTGTTTGAAGTTCCGCGAGTCGCGCTCTCAGGCCCTCAAGCAGCACCATATTGTGCTCGATCTGTTCTGAGTCCGAAACAATCATCTGTGCCGCGTCGAAGGCATCAGCCCGAACATTGCGTGTGAGGTTTTTATTTCCTAGAAAAGAAAAAATCAGTGCCGTCACCGAGCCAAGCGTAAAAAGCACAGCGGCAGCAAATACAGCCACCCGTAATGCGCCGCGTTGTCGCGTCATGGCGGAAGACACACCGGCGACATGCCGATCGGGAAAGATCACCTCGGTAAAGAGGTCTTTAATAAAGTAGCTCTTCATTTCCTTTCTAGGACTAAAAGCGTCCGACATCACAGAAGAAAGCCCTGAAGATAAACTGACAGACTTCACGATCCGGTCAATGGGTGTGCCTTCTTGCGTCCCGCTCGTAAAATAGAAGCCCCGAAAAGTCGGATTATCGCGGTAAGGGTTTTCTTTAAAAAGAATCTCCACAAAACGACTATAATTTTCTTGACCGGCCGAAAATTGCAACGGAAAAGCATAGATGTCTCGAATTTTCTGCGCGCTGCGTGCCGTGGAAAGGCGCGCCATGCGACGGGCATTTAAAGCCTCGCAAATCCCCTTAAATTCCGTCTCAAATGCAAGATGGGGTGATGCCCCGCTTGTTGCTTTTTTTGGGAAGGTGCAACCCCAGATCTGATCACGATCGCGCTTATTCAAATCTTCAAAAAATTCCACAAAACCTTGGAGCAAGTCACATTTAGTAAACACCAAGTAGACCGGAAAAAGAATGCCCAAGCGTTCGGTGAGTTCATCAATGCGCTCCCGGATATTTCTTGCATGGCGTTCAATCTCTTCTTCATCGGCCTGGTAAAGATCTGAGATGCTAATTGCGGCCAGTACGCCATTAATCGGTTTCTTTTTCCGGGCTTTCTTGAGCATGCTCAGAAAGCCAAACCACTCCTCACGATCCTCCTCTTCGGAGACATAACGGCCCGCCGTGTCGAGCAATATGGCGTCACTCGTAAACCACCAATCACAATTTCGTGTACCACCAACCCCCTGTATGCCCCGACCAGAGGCTCCGAGATAAGGAAAATGTAAACCGGAATGTTGCAACGCCGTGCTTTTTCCCGAGGCGGATGGCCCAATGAACATATACCAGGGCAAGGCATAAAGTGCCGCGCTGCCCCGTCGGCCTTTCCCGAGTTTGGAATGTTTGAGCGCATAAATCGCCTTGTCCAGTTCCTCTTTGAGTACCTTGATTTCTTCTCTTCTATCCGGCCGCGAAGAAAGCAGATGCGATTCAGCCTGTTCCTGCAATGCCTGTTCGAGATATTTCCCTTCACTACTTTCCCGATAGCGGCCCAGCAAAAGAAAAACAATCCCAAGAAATAGGATGGCGATAATAATGAGTAAACGGTCTTCCGCCACATGCAGGCCGATGCGCGGCCCACCAAACCAAATGAGAAACATGAGACAAAAAAGGCCGATGCCCGATACCAATTGTGGGTTTCGAATCAAGGCGATAAGAAGTTTTTTAGGAAAGGTAAAGAGCGACTTCATGGTGTTGCCTCAAGGAGCTGGGTCAAATATTGTGAGACTTCTTTGGCATCATGGTTCCCCAAATAAGACAGGGTGAGAAAAAAGACAAAAACAATGGTGAAACACGCCACCAAAATAACCCACGCGGGAAGCCCCTGCTTCATCATCTCAACAAACTCATCGGGTCGCCGGCCTTGAGGAGAAAGGGTTCTGCCTGCTTGCCCACTCGCCTCAATTTCCCTCGAAAGTTCAGAGATCAAGGCTTTAAGCTTTTCTTGGCCGTGGAGTTTGTATTGTCCTTCAAAACCCAAAATCAGACAGAGATAGTATATTTCTAAGATGTCTTGATTTGTCGTTGCCGTTCGCCGTAATACCTCAAGCCGGTTAAAAAACTCAACACCCGCAACATTTTCTCTAAAAAACTCGTATTGTAGTGGTCGGGCCAACCATTGGTCTTTTTGCGGCCAAGGGGAACTTAAAATGATTTCATCCAAAAATGCGACGATGGCGTATTTTGAGCGATCCATCGCTTCTTCGGATACCCTTGCATCATGACCTTTTCGGCTGGCGGCATCAAATATCCCCATAATCCGCTGACGCAGCTGATCCGGATCGCCATAATCTCGTACACTTTTTAACTGTGTCGCCAAAATAAACAGATCGGAATACACATCCGAGAGGCGAATTTTTCCGCTTCGACTTGTTTCCAAGAATTACTCCTTTGTGGTCACGAGCTCAAATTGAACCCCTTTTAAATCTGCGGGGATATAGAGTCCAATCGAACGGCTACGGCGGATCGCGTCCCAAAAACTCCCATGATCATCCAAGCGAAAATATTGGTGGCCCGCTTTAACGGGAAGACGTGAAGGCGGGCGAGGCGTAAAATAAAGTCGAACCCCCGGCATCGCCGAACTGATAATTAAGTCCAACTCTTCCGCTGCCCCAATTTTAATACGAAGCGGGAAGGTCTCACGCACTTCTTCTTCAGGAAGCTCGCCAGAAACACGCAGAAAAAATTGGCTGGTTTCGAAAAGCCGCTCGTCGCTTACCTGTCCCGCCCAGATACTCGGCCGAACCTGCTCCAATGGGATCAACACGGACGTCGTCTCGCTCACCTCCCCAGTCATGATCCGGATTTTTTTCTCAAAATTCATGAAAGACTGAGCCAATTGCTGATGCTGATAACGCGGAAAGTCTTGAATGCGGATATCAGGATAAAAGGTCGCTAAGGCGCCTGTAAGCTGAGAAAGCATCAGATACAGCGATTGTGGATGAATGGCGCCGGTATCGCTCGCATGGGCCAGAAACGGGATGGCTTCAGTCATTTTGAGGAGTAGCGCAAGCTTGACGGGGTTGACGCTGCCCGATTCCACAGCAGCCCGGCGCACATCCGACAAGGCTTCACATTTGGCAGCAAGCACATCCATCAGTCCGCGCACCAGCCGCATGAGATAGGGAGAAGCAGCAATCTGAGTGCAGGGCGGAATATAGCTTTCGCGTAAGGCAATCGCACCACCGGTCGTTCGTACCAGTTCGGCGATTTTCAGGGTGACATAATCTGACATGACTTCGCCTGAAAAAAAGATCTTCCAATTTTTTCGGGAAACCGAGATTTCCTTTCGGTTTTCACCGGAATTGTAATCGGTGACCATTTTCGATTTGGCCGAATACCGCGCAGGACGGGTCTCCACGGCTTCGCCAAAAGAAACATTGGTGCCACCGAGACGTGCTTCGGGAAGCCCTAAATAAACATCCAAGTGATCCATGTCTGAGGCAAAGGCCTTGCCGATAGGGCGGGTCGGAGGCGAGGGATCTTGCTCTGGGATTTGAATCAAAAGACCATCTGGCATAATACCACGTAAGTTTAGAAGCGAAAAAGTGCCATTTGCCAAACCATCAAGGTCAATTTGCAAGTCGGCACACCCCCAGCTAAAGGGAGAGGTGAGGTGGAAGCGATCCGAGAGCGTCTGCTCGTGATGTCGTTCCCATTGTTGAAAATGGTGCGGCAAAAGGAACATGCCTTCACTCCAAACCACCTTTTGAAAATCATCCATCCTGCTTCCTTTCAGATAAATCGAATGGGGCCGCTTGATTAGCAAACCCCGGCCGATACGGCATCGCTATGGGCTCACCATCATAGCGATGCGTGTGACCCGGAGAAAGGGAATCTTGTAAAAAGTCTTCTTTTTTTGTTGAGCAGTGTTAAATTCATCTCAATAATCGACAATTTCAATCTTCCGGTCGTAGGCCTCTATTTTCATCAGACGCCGTGTTAAGCCCCAGCCTTTTAATAAGTGAATTTCACGCCACTTATTTTGATCATCCGGTCGCCTGAACAGACCCATGATCGCAACATATTCTGCACCTTCAATTCGATCAACCTCGATCAGTTTTTTTGCATTGGGATGTAGCGTAAATTCTCTTCGATCAACAAGATCATCTCCCAGCACATCCTGATCATTTTTCCACAGGGATTGAAAATCTGCCTGCTCCAGTCGATCTTTATTTCGAAGTTGATAAACCCGAACAACCAAAGGAAGGGCCATACCACTCTCCCCTTGGTTGAGTTGTTTGGATGTTTCAACCGCAAGCCGGATCTGTTTATTTGCACAAGCAGAAATCATCAGAACAACCAAGAGCAGCAACGCGCTTGATGTGGCTTTAAGGATTCTGCTTTTGTTTCTGAACCGAGAGATATCCCTTGACAATATAAGGCCCCAAAATCGTCTCAAAGGTCTTCACCTCCTCTTCTCGTAATGTTTTATATTTTTTTCGAAACTGCTTCCACGCCGCCCAACTGCGAAAAGGCTCAAAACGAATAAAAGGCCGCATCCATACCGAAACGGCTCCGGGTTTTTGCGATTCCACCTCAAATGTGTCGGGCAGCAATTGGTCCAGCAAACCCCGAAGAGATTCATTGAGTCCTGCAATCAATCCGAGATGGTGCAGGGCCAGATCACCGAAACCCTCTTTCAGGTTGGTAATTCCCTGTTCAATGGAGGGTTCTTTTTCCCAATCAAACAGGTATGCGCCGATCTTTTCTCCTGAATCACACTCCTTCACCGGATTGAAGCGCCATGAAAGAATCCGTGTGGCTTCGACATCGAATTCCTGCTCAAATTGACGTCTCCCCTTTAAGGCATCTGCCAAGGAAGCGAACATGACAGACATGACTTGGTCCATCCGCTGCATTAAACGGGCAACCCCCTCAGGCGTCTGAACTGCATCATTTTCATCAAAATAAGTGCCCGCAATTTTTAAAAGTCCTTCGTAGGCCTCGCGGCAAGCATCGGCTTCCCTATCTTGAAGCGCTCCTTGTGTCTCCTCTGGCACCTGTGTAATAACTTGATCTTCATAGGCCAATCCCTGAAAAGAAGTTTCGACCCGATTTAATACCTTTTCCGCGCTTTCAGGATCAAGCCCATCGACGGCCCTGCGAAGAACTTGCAAGAGATGGGTTTTTCTTTCTTCACGACTTTCATCCCGATGCGTAACGAAAACCCGGTTTAATTCGGAAAAAACGGCTTCAATCCCTTTTTTGGGTTTTGCTGCGTCTTGTTTCACCGATGGATGTGCCTTGGATTCGGGCTGCGGTTCTGCTTTCTGCACTTTCACCGGCATTTGAATCGAAGAGATTGCCAGTTCAAAATCACCAATACGGATTAAATCATTCTCTTCGAGCGGATAAGCCTGCTCAGGCCTCAGGGTATGTTGATTAAGTTTTGTTTTGTTTTTGCTTTCCAGGTCAATCAAGACATACGCTTCTTCTTTTTCCCGAATCATGGCATGTTCTCTGGAAACCAAGCTTTTCACATCCTGTAGAACGACGTCACACTGCAAATCACGTCCGACGAGCACCGAGGGCTGGTCATATGTCTCTTCAAATGATGCGCCACCCTGTAGCGCTTTCACCTTCAGTTTAAATGGCATCCTGTTGTGTCTCTCTTTCAGCCAGTTCTTTTCTGAGCAGATCGCATACCACCTGTATTTCGACATCACGTTGACGCAATGCAAACAAGTCTTGCTTCATTCGTTCCGAGAAATCGGCAACAACTACAATAACCTGTGCCATGAGAAGATGAGGGTGTTCAAAGTCAACATCCCCGTGGTTCCGGGAGTAGCTAAAACCTGGGATAAAGGTCGTCAAACGCAAAGCAAAAATCAGTAGTTCAGTCCACAGATTATCGGAAATCGGAGGGCCAATACTTTCTTGATGTTTGGATGAATAAAAAATGGCGGATTTAGAAAAGACGGGCGCCTCTTCAAGCATGATCGCTTGAAACCGTTCGAGCAAGATCGATTGATCTTCAGGGCCAAGCCCCTGAACCATCGGAGGAAGCCTTAAAGCGAGACGCTGAACCGCTGAATAGACCTCATCGATCCCTTGTTCTTCGTTTACCAGTAGCAGATGCAGCAGCATCATTCCCAGGCTGTAGAGGTCACATGGCGCGTGATACGCTTTATAAATTTTTAACGTGGCATGGGAAAAGATACTTTCTTTTGCACCTTCAAATTTTTCCCAATGGGCGACGTCCATCTTTTTAATCGCACCATTTAATAGAATCCCTTTTTCAAGGGGTGTCGCTTGGGACGCCCAAACTTCTACCGGATGATCCGGTTCGTCATAAAAATAAAGTTTGGCGAGAAAAACATCATGTTCTGAAAACATCATCTGTTGAATTTCTTCAGTGACAAAATGAAATTCTGTGATCCCCGCGATCGTCTGCTTTCCTTCCTCTGCTTCCTCTTCTGTGTGCTGGACTTTCTCTATCGATCGAACGGCCACCATCCCCGAGACTTCAGCCCCAAAGGGCTGCTCCCGAATGATCGGCATTTGATATGCCTTATCATCTCCCTTTGGAGGCATAAACAGCTGGCGACAAAAATCATCCGGCATCTCTTTTGAGGAAAATCGTCGTGAGGCTTTACGCTTCTCCAATGCAAGAGAGAATACCCAGCGGGCCGGCAGGGATTCGCTGAGCAGATTAGGGGTACTGATTTGAACAGACTGCGGAGAGATATTTAAATGTGGTTTTTTTTTATCGCGATGAAAAACATGGACGTCGTGGCAAAGATCCGAAAAAACATGCCACTTCAACCATAAGATTTCTAAAGGGCACAACCGGGAGATTTTATCGGAAAGGAGAAATTGATTCGGCGTGTTGAAGCGGTCCTTCAGTAATTGCCTGGACTCAGGCTTTTCCGAGCGATCATCAGAAGAAAACCACTGCATCTTAAAATCGTCCCACGAAATTCCACCTAATAAATCACTATAAACATCAAAGTTAAAACAAGTCGTCTCTGATCGGAGTTGATAGATTAAGTCGGCGGGGTGAGGCATCTTTTTTCCAATAATTTTTTATGGTCTGGAAGAGAGAAAATCGATGATGAGCGAATATTCACTCTGGTATTCCAAGGAAATATATATAGACCTGTACGAATTGTGTCAAGGTGTAAAGCTCCCCATATTATGAATAAGACGATAAAATACAACTCGTATATGTTATGAATTTGGTATCATCCATAGATGAAAAATGAAGATGCAAGAAAACTAAAAACCGAAGCGAGGGAGACGTAAAGACAAACGCTCCCTGACTGTTTTGAAACATAGATTTACGTAAACACGACCCATGAAATGACAAATTAAAAAGACCATGAGCTACAAACTGAAAATCACGCCCAGCGGACAACTACAGCTTCAGGTGAATGAAGAAGAGCGAGTCAATGCCTTCATGAAGGAGGTGATTGAGGGCTTTAAACGTTCGATGTCGGAGGGATTATTTAAGCTGGCGGTGCAGGACACCGGAGAAACAGAACCTTCCATTCTCTTCTGGCGCGAACTGGGACTTCTATACCTCAGCCGACTCTGCCACTTGACGGCAGTCAATGACGAACAAATGGGAGTGGAAGTGCCAAGTCATGATGAACTGAATGCTTTGCTGGCAAACGCCCCTCCCATGACAGGAGCGGAATATTTGAATGTCGATGTGATGACGAGGCTCTGGCAGACGCTTGATCACTGGACAGTCAAGGCGGTTTTAGACAGTGATTTGAATCTGTCCGTCTGGCTGAAAAAACATGCGCCTCGCTGGCATCAAGTGGGTCGAGTCTGTTTTCATCTGGCAGAGAACAAGAATGATCCGGATTATCCATTCGCCTTCATGGCCACCTACGCGCCCCGCCTGGGGCGGAGCGGACGACTCCAGTTTCAACCCTTGAGCAAGGCGCTTCAGGAATACGCAGGGGCACGAAACAAAAAACTGCTGGTTCATCTGCTTATGCCAGTTCAGTGCGCAGCAGAAAAGAGTACTTTGGTCAACGACCTGCTTGATTCGGGAGATCTCTTTCATCCTCTGGCCTGGACGGCAAAGGAGGCCTACTCCTTTCTCCAGGAGGTGCCGATCTTTGAAGAGAGTGGCTTATTCGTTCGCCTCCCGGATTGGTGGCGAGCTCGCAAGCGTGTACGCATTGCCGTGTCGATTGGCGAAAAACGCAAAAATAACTTTGGTCTGGATGCCATGCTTGACTTCAATTTGAACTTCGCCTTGGGAGATGAACGGCTATCGGAAACGGAGTTTAAAGACTTGCTCAAGTCCCAGGACGGCATGATCTATCTCAAAGGTCAATGGGTCGAAGTGGATCAAGAAAAACTTTCTCAAGCTCTGGCCCATTGGAAGCAGGTTGAAGAACAGACAAAACACGGGGCATTGAGCTTTGCCGAAGGAATGCGTCTTCTCGCCGGTGCGGAAATAGACCTGGGAAGTGCAAATGACAGGAAAGATGAAATCCATGATTGGTCTGCTATTACTGCCGGAAACTGGCTGAAGGAGCAGTTGGCCGAGATACGCGCCACAAATTTAGTGAATATGCGTGAAGCAGATAAGGCCCTGAAAGGGAAACTACGCCCCTATCAGCAAGAGGGTTTACATTGGCTCAGGATGCTCGTGAAGCTTCAGTTAGGTGCCTGTCTCGCAGACGACATGGGTCTGGGCAAAACAATCCAGGTCATTGCGCTCCTGCTGCATTTGAAACGCGAGAAAAAGAACCCGCACAAACCGACCTTGCTCGTTATGCCAGCCTCCCTGCTGGCAAATTGGAAAAGTGAATTGGCGAACTTCGCCCCATCCCTCCGCATTCTTTTTATCCATCCCTCCGAATGCGACAGGCCGTCTCTTGAAGCTTTGGCATCCCATCCCGAAATGGCACTCGCTAAGATTGATGTGGCGCTGACCAGTTACGGCATGTTACAGCGCCAGGAGTGGCTGGCCGACATCCCTTGGCGTTTACTCGTGCTTGATGAAGCTCAGGCGATTAAAAATCCCGGTACACGCCAATGCCGTGCGGTAAAAAAGTTGAAAAGTGAGGCCCGTATCGCATTGACCGGCACCCCAATTGAAAATCGACTGAGCGATTTATGGTCGCTCTTTGATTTTCTCTGTCCCGGTTTGCTCGGATCATCCACCGTTTTCAAAAATTTCATCAAGGGCCTTGAAGGGCATGAAGAAAGCCACTTTGCGCCGCTTAAAAACTTGATCTCCCCCTACATCCTGCGGCGTCTGAAAACCGATAAAAAGATCATCTCCGATCTGCCGGATAAAACGGAAGTCAAAGCCTACTGCGGCCTCAGCAAAATACAGGCGGTCGTTTACAGTCAAGCCGTTGTCGATCTGAGAAGGGCGCTTGAAACCAGTGAGGGGATCAAAAGGCGTGGACTGGTACTTAGCTTTTTGATGCGCTTCAAGCAGATCTGTAATCATCCCAGCCAGTCATTGGGTGATGGTCGCTATGCCCCTCATGAGAGTGGAAAGTTTGAACGACTTCAAAGACTGTGCGAAGAAATCAGCGCACGTCAGGAAAAGGTGTTGATCTTCACTCAGTTTCGCGAAATAATCGATCCCTTGGCCGACTTACTCCGTGCCGTCTTTGGCCGCACCGGGCTGATCCTTCATGGGGGGACAGCAGTCAAGAAACGAAAATCTCTGGTGGATGCCTTTCAGACCGAGAACGGTCCTCCTTTTTTCATTCTGTCGCTTAAAGCGGGGGGAACCGGTTTGAATCTGACAGCGGCATCACATGTCATTCACTTCGACCGCTGGTGGAATCCGGCGGTTGAAAACCAGGCAACTGACCGTGCTTTTCGAATCGGACAAAAAAAGAATGTGCTGGTGCATAAATTTATCTGTCGTGGCACGGTGGAAGAAAAGATTGATGCCCTGATCGAAGAAAAGGTCTCCCTTGGCAAAAACCTACTTGGAGGAGGCACGGAAACCCTCTTGACCGCTTTGGGTGATGAAGCGCTCTTGGATCTAGTTTCCTTGGATTTAAATCACATCACCATGCAGGAGAGGTCGGATGAGTTGGGATGACTACAAACCTTATGTGCCTGTGGCGGCACGGCAGACAAAAGCAAAAAAAGCGATGCAGAAGCTTCAGAAGAAAGGGGAGACCATTCTTCCGGTCGAGCTCAATGGGCGCATCATTGCCCGCAGCTTCTGGGGCAAGGCCTGGTGCGATCATCTGGAAACCTTCAGTGACTACGAAAACCGTCTTCCGAGGGGACGCCGCTATGTGCGTAATGGTTCGGTCTGCCATTTGGAGATTGAGACCGGAATGATCCGAGCGATTGTCAGCGGTTCTGAGCTTTATCACATCAATATTGGGATCAAAAAGCTCCCTGACAAAAAATGGGAGGTGATCAAGAAACAATGCTCCGGCAATGTCAGCTCCCTATTGGAATTGCTTCAAGGAAAACTGTCATCGTCGGTAATGTCCATCGTTACGGATAAAGAAGATGGACTCTTTCCTGGGGCAACAGAAATCAGGTTGAATTGTGACTGTCTCGATTGGTCAGTTCTGTGCAAACACCTAGCTGCCGTTCTTTATGGCGTTGGTGCGAGGCTGGATGAGTCTCCTGAACTACTCTTCTTGTTGCGCGGTCTGGATCATTCAGAACTGATTGAAACGGGGATAGATCTGAGTCTGACACAGGGTTCTGGAAAGTCAAAGCGACGCCTGGCTTCTAGCGATTTGTCCGGGATATTCGGTATCGAGATGGACAATCAAATGACAAAAAAGGAAATGAATAACCCTGAAAAAAAAAGAGGCACGCTTGGCATCGGCGAGATCCGCAGGAAACCTTATCCGAAAACAGGCGCAGCCGTTGCGAAACTCCGCAGGAAATTTTCGATGACCGAGAGCGAACTTGCATCGCTTTTGGGGGTGAGCAGGCAAACGATACGGAACTGGGAAAAACATACAGGAAGACTCAAGCTACGCCAACAAAGTAATGATGCACTACGCACCGCTGCACAACTAGACAAACAGCAGGCATGGCGAAAATTGGGAAATTGAGATGGATTTGTGATAAAAAACAACCGAGAAACAGGGGAAATTGATTTTCCATGAAACACAGTCTTTTACAATCGAAAATCATTCTATTGGGGCTTTTGTGTTTTATCACCCTCTCCGCCTGCTCCGGCAAACAAATCAAGACCACATCCCCTATCCCAAAACAGGATGCCTCTCTCCAAGAACTGCTTTCTCTCTATCAGCAACGCTCAGAAATGAACAGCAACATCAAGGCACTCGTACAGGTCAATGCAGACTTAGGCACGCGCGGTCATCATAAAATACAATCCGTCTGGCAATCATCAAAAGATACGATTCACTTGCGCGGTCTTAATCTTTTTGGTGGCGACCTCTTCAGACTCGACATTGATGCCACCTCCTTTTCACTCAAAACAGCCGCCGACCCGCAGGCCCTTGAAGCCGATCTGGAGTTTTTTCATGAGATCGCAGGCCGACAAATCCCTTTTGGCTCCATCGACCTCCTCAGATGGGTACAACGGGCGGGTCTACCCGACACGGCCTTTCCCAAAATCCCCGTACTCGAGAAATCAGAAACCCACTTCACCATTTACCTCTTTTCGATTTTTGAGGGACACGCCATTCTAATCGACAAAATCATCATTGAGCGCAGCGCCTTTCGTGTCAAACGGGTTGAACTTTTTGATCACACCGGCTTGCGACGAAGCATCATTGAACTGGACGACTATCGCCGTGTCGATGGACGGGACTTTCCTTTTTCCGTAAAAGGCATCACAGGCAATGAAATCATCACCCTCAATTTCAAAGAAGTCTCCTTCCCCCCAACTAAGACAAAGCACATACAATGAAAATTTTAGCGATTGAAACCACCGCAATCGAAGGCAGCATCGCCTTAATGAATGAATCTCACCTCATCGCAGAATATCGGCTCAATGTGCCGACGCGACATGCAGAGCGCATCATGGTTTCCATAGATCATCTACTAAAACAAAGCCTGACGAAGTTAAGCGATCTCGATGCCATTGCCGTTTCCGTTGGTCCCGGCTCTTTTACAGGACTGCGCGTGGGTTTGGCGACCGCAAAAGGACTCGCCGTCGGTGCAAATCTGCCCCTGGTTTTAGTGCCGACGCTCGAAACCATGGCCGCAAGCTTTCCCCACGCCCATCCCCTAATCGCCCCCTTTGTGGACGCACACAAAGGCGAGGTCTACACCGCATTATTCGATGCAAAAAATGAAAAGCTGCAACGGCTTCAAGCCGACCGCGCCATTATCCCGGAAACAGCCCTTGAGGATATTTTGCTTCTGAGCGAAGAGATGAAAAGACCCGTACTTTTCACGGGTGATGGGACAATAAAATACCGGGATCTCATTCACGAAAAGATGCGAAAGCAGGCTTGTTTTCCGCCGCGCGCTTTTCGCTTTTCTTCCGCCGCACAAGTGGCCGAACTGGCTTTTGAACGGTTTTTAAAGGGGGAGGTAACGCCGCCCGATTTAGCCAATCCAGTTTACTTGCGTGCCTCTACTGCAGAGTTGAAAAAGAAGGAAGCGGAAGGGAAGAAGTAATGCAAGAGACCTGAAAAGATCCGCAAATCACTCTATCTAATAACCTGGCAATTAAATACATATTAAAGTGAATCGGATTTTGGTCTAATCTATGGATGGAGAAAATAGACGCAAGAAAACTTTCGAGTAAAGCTCAAGAGCAGTTGAGATGGCAGGCGATACGTCTTCACAAACGGGGAGATCGCTATAAATCAATCGGTAAGATACTGGGAGTTCATCCAAATACGGTTTGTGGGTGGTGGAAAAAATATCAAAGCAAAGGGGCCTTAAGGCCTGAAGATAGAAAAACGCGGACGTCGAGAGGGAGAGAAGCGTACCCTGAGTCCCACCCAGGAATCTAAGATCCGTGAACTCATCACGGACAATACACCTTCATGAAGCAATTGATCAAAGACTCTAGGAGCCTGTCGGTCTTAGATAATTTGCGAGTACATCACGCAAAGCTTGTAGCGCAATGG
>UOGF01000102.1_pt1 | contig 27424 bp, 24 predicted proteins | sample 1989081 | NCBI WGS metagenome assembly UOGF01 (sample SAMEA4712195, study PRJEB27164) | hydrothermal vent metagenome | biome: marine basaltic hydrothermal vent biome; feature: marine hydrothermal vent; material: mineral | place: Pacific Ocean | collected 2011-06-14/2011-07-23 | depth 1719 m
GAGGCCCCGTCTGGAAGATGTAGGTCTTCAATTGAACCTGCATTGGGGTCATTATAGGTCTCCATATCAATAGAATTTTCACTACGGGCAACAATTGTTGTGATCACACTATCTCCTGTCACATTCACTGCCGTTCGCATCATATCGAGTAAACGATCAACCCCCATGATTAACGCAATACCCTCTATCGGGAGCCCAACTTGATTAAAAACCATCGCCAACATAATTAAGCCCACCCCTGGCACACCTGCAGTGCCTATTGATGCTAAAACAGCCATGCCAATAACAGTCAGGTAGCCACTTAGACCCAGGTCAATGCCATAGACGTTGGCGATAAACACAGTCGCAACACCTTGCATGATGGCTGTGCCATCCATATTGATCGTTGCACCAAAAGGAACAACAAAAGACGCCGTGGCATTTTCAACCCCTAAACGCTCTTCTGCTGCCCGTAAGGTCACCGGAATGGTCGCGTTTGAACTGGATGTGCTGAAAGCAAATATTTGTACGGCCCGCATCTTTTTCATAAAAATGAAAGGATCAACTTTACCGAAAACCCTCAACAAGAGCATCAGTGTGCCCGTTGCATGCAGGAGCAATACAATGGCAACGACGAGAAAATAACTGAGCATCGGGAGAATTAAGCCTAAACCTTGCAATGAAAATGTTTTTGCCATAAGAGCAAATACACCGTATGGCGCAATTTGCATCACAACATTGACAACTTGCATCATCACCAGATTTAGTTTTTCAGCACCTTCGGCAATCGATTTTCCCGGTTCACCAATCATCAAAATACAGACCGCAAAAAGGATGGTGAAGAAAATAATCTGTAGCATATTGCCTTCTGCATAAGCCGCAACCGGATTACTTGGAATCAAATCAATGATGACTTGTGTTAACGGAGGTGCTTCTTTCGCTGTAAATTCTGTTGGCGTGGCTTGCGCTAAATCAAAACCTTTTCCCGGTGCGACAATACTCGCGACCGTAATGGCGAGTGTAATCGCTAAGGCAGTGGTCAACATAAACAGGCCAAAAGCTTTGGCCCCGACCCGCCCCAGTTTATTGATATCACCGATACCACAGACACCACAAATCAAGGAAAAAGTAACCAGGGGAACAACAAGCATTTTTAGGGAGCTGATAAACATTGCACCCGCAACATGAAATAACCCATTAACAAGATAATCTTGAATGAAAACGACCTCAGTGGCGAACCCGTTAATCAGACTACCCAGGACGAGGCCTGCGACCATCCAAATGAGTATTTTTGTCGTCATGCTCATTTTTTTTGACATTTAAGAACCCCTGATTAAGTCATGAATTGATTTTTTAAGGAACTCAGCCCTTATTTTGTCTCAGAATTTTCTTTATGGAGAAAAAGGTGAAACATCAGAAGTGAAATGCCGATGGTAATCGCAGAGTCTGCAACGTTAAAGGCGGGCCAGTGATGTTGCTTGATGTAAAAATCGAGAAAATCGATGACTTCCCCCAAACGAATACGGTCGATGAGGTTGCCGATAGCCCCACCAAAAAGCAGGGAAATCGCGGTGAGCCCCATGGTGTCTTCTGTCGGGGTATCTCGAAAAAAAGCACCCAATAGGACAAGGGCGATGACAGAAACACTCAGAAAAAAAATCATGCGAAAAGTCGGATTTTGATCGGCCAAAAAACCGAAAGCCGCACCCGGATTTAAGATATAGGTGAGAGAAAAAAAACCTTCGAGCACCACGATGGATTCATAAAGCTCAAAACGTTTTTCAACGATAACTTTTGTGATTTGATCTAGAATAATAATGCCGCCGCTGATAAAAACCAGAAAAAGCGTTTTACGACGCATCAGAATGCTCAGAAATAACCACCTCCGTACAGCGTTTACAGAGGGTGGGATAAGCGCTTTGTGTGCCAAGATCTTCACGGTAAATCCAACAGCGCGCACACTTTTCACCCAAGGCCGCCGTGACTTGAATCTTCAAACCCAAGGCATCGACTGTATTTTGAAAAACCCATTCAGTCTCTTGTAGTCGATCGGTTTGACTCCCCGTTTTCCATTTACGCAAGTGGACTTTGGAGACGATAAAAAATTCGGCTAAAAACCCCGCATGTTTTTGGAGTTTTTCATAAAGTGCTTCTTTAACTTCAAGGCTGACTGTGGCTTGTAGCGAATTGCCAATTTTCCGTTCTTTACGTGCGGTTTCCAATACAAGAGAAACAGCCTCACGGACCTGAAGTAGACCTTCCCAGTGCTGTAAACGTTTTGGATCTACTTTTTGTATTTTAGGAAAAGTGGTCAAGTGGACTGAATCATCCACTTTAAGGTCTTTTGGCAGGTTTCGCCAGATTTCCTCTGCGGTAAAAGAAAGAATTGGAGCCATCAAACGCACGAGCGTCATCAAAATTTCTTGCATCACCGACTGGGCAATGCGTCGCTCCGGTGCATCTTTGGCCGAAGCATAGAGACGGTCTTTTAGTATATCGAGATAAAAAGCAGAAAGATCTACGGCGCAAAAATTATTGATGGCGTGAAAAACCACATGAAATGTAGATTCGTCATAAGCCCCTTGAACCTTTTCATTCAGCAAATTCAGTTTGTCTAAGGCCCAGAAATCAATCTCTTGAAAATCCTCGACCTTTGTTTTGTAGAGACTTTCTTCGACCGAGAAATCATGCAGATTGCCCAATAAAAAGCGACAAGTGTTTCTAATTTTACGATACGCTTCGGCCACTTGTTTGAGGATGTCGGGCGAAATCCGCATGTCTCCACTGAAATCAGTGGCGGCCACCCAAAGACGCAAGATATCGGCGCCATTTTGTTTGATGATCTCCTGAGGCGCGATGACATTCCCCAAGGATTTGGACATTTTTTTTCCCGCGCCGTCCATGACAAAACCGTGGGTAAGCACGGTTTTGTAAGGCACGCAGTCATCGGTCATCAAGCTTGCCAACATCGTGCTGTGGAACCAACCCCGATGCTGGTCAGAACCTTCCAAATAAAGATCCGCAGGCCAGGAAAGGTTGGCACGGGCTTTGAGCACTGCCGCGTGACTGACACCGGACTCAAACCAGACATCCAGAATATCTTGTTCCTGCTGAAAGCTTGTTCCACCACATTCGGGACAGACCGTGCCTTCGGGCAAAAGTGCATCGGCCGATTTGGAAAACCAGAGGTCACTACCCTCCCCGGTCGTTTCCATCAAATCCGCCACGTGTTTGATGATGGTCTCAGAACTAAAGGGCTTGTGACATCCTAAACAGCCAAAGGCGACAATCGGCACCCCCCAGACCCGTTGACGAGAAATACACCAATCAGGACGATTGGTGACCATGCCCTCAATACGATCTTGCCCCCACTTGGGAATCCACTTCACGTCCTTAGAAATACTCTTGAGCGCGCGTGTACGAAGGTCATTTTTTGCCATTGAAATAAACCATTGTTCGGTCGCGCGGAAAATGACCGGTTTTTTACAACGCCAGCAGTGGGGATAGGAATGAGAGATTTCACTCGCACTCAATAATGCATTTTTATCTTTTAAGGTCTCAATAATTTTTTTATTGGCATCAACAACCTTTAAACCTGCAAAGGCTCCAGCTTCTTCTGTAAATTTTCCGTAATGGTTAACAGGGGCATAAACCTCTAAGTTATAGCGTAGTCCGACTTCATAATCTTCCTGTCCGTGACCGGGTGCGGTGTGCACACAGCCCGTCCCCTGCTCCAAGGTCACATGCTCACCCAAAATAATGGGGGATGTTTGATCCAAAAAAGGATGTTGGGCGATCATGCCTTCGAGTGCTTCTCCGAGCCAATGCTGATCGGTGACTTCAAAAGAACCGGCTGAAAAACCGAAGGCCTTCATCGAGACATCCACAAGGTCTTCAGCAAGAATCACTTTCCCTGTTGGTGTTTTGATCAAACAATATTTGAGACCTGGGTTCAGTGAAATGGCTTTATTCGCGACAAGCGTCCAAGGGGTTGTCGTCCAAATGACAAAAGACGTATCGGCCGCATCAGCTTCAGATAAACGTCCGAGGGCATCTTTAATTTTGAATTTCACATAAATCGAAGGAGAGACTTTATCTGCATATTCCACTTCAGCTTCGGCAAGCGCCGTCTCATCGGAGGAACACCACAGAACCGGTTTTTTCCCTTTATAAACGCCGCCCGAGGCAAAAACCTTTGCAAACTCCCGTACAATCGCCGCTTCGTAATCGGGTGTGAGTGTCAAATAAGGATTTTCCCAATCCCCAAAGATACCCAGACGTTTAAACTCTTCTTTTTGGATTTTGACAAAATGCAGGGCGGATTCACGGCATTTTTGCCGAATTTCAATTTTGGACATCTCCCGTTTTTTCGAACCCAATTTTTTGAGCACCTGATGTTCGATGGGCAAACCGTGGCAATCCCAACCCGGCACGTAAGGCGTTCGGAAACCAGACATAGACTTGGATTTGATGATGATGTCTTTTAAAATTTTATTGAGCGCATGACCAATATGAATATGCCCATTTGCATAAGGTGGCCCATCGTGCAGGATATAAGGGGGATGGCTCGCATGTCGTTTTTGAATTTCGTCGTAAAGACGGACGGATTCCCAGTCTTCAAGCTGTGTGACTTCCCGCTGTGCGAGTTGTGCCCGCATGGGAAAATCAGTCTGAGGCAGGTTCAGACTCTCTTTATATGAGGGGAGCTTATCCATAATTTATGGGGCTGGATACTAACATCGGCCCTGGAACTTGTCAATGTGAAACAGGCAAACACAAGTGGAGCAGATCAGAGATGAAATCTAAAGTTTTACTTTTTTATATTGCTACAATACATTGGTTTTAATCTGTTTTTTAAGAAATAGTATGGCTTCTTGGGTGCTTGAAATTCTGCCACTCAGTTGTTCCTCACGGATCAGCGCCAGATATTGCCCCACCGCTCGGCCCGATGTAATATTGGCGACCGTCATCACCTCTCGCCCGCCTAACAGTGGTGCGGGAATTTTGGCTTGTTCAAGGGCCAAGGCTTCAATTTTTAAAATTCTATCCTTCATGGCCCAATAATGCAGTTGATGATTTTTTGGATTTTTCGGAACCGTGGCCATGCCATCACAGTAAATGAGTTGTAAAAGCCTTGCTCCGGGGCGATTGGGGCTTAAAAAGTGACGTTCAATCGTGGCGGCACGCATTTGCTCGATCTGGCCTTGTACCAGAATCAAATGTTTTTCAACCAGCCAAGCCAAACCGTCTTCATTCACATAATATCGGCTCTCTTTTGGATACGAAGACAATTTAAGACGATTCACAATTTTGCGTGTCATTTTGGCGCCAAGCGTATCGTGTTGATGAAAACGAATGCGATCCGTCCCGTCTTTTTCTGGGGTCTGAATGGTCAGTGGTTTTGCAATATCGTGAAAAAGTACGGCCAATACGATTTCTGCATTAAGCGGTTGTTCAAATTCTGCTTTAAATTCAAGACTTAAGAGCTGTGAAAGCGCAAGCCGTGTGTGTATCCAGACATCGCCTTCGGAGTGATGATTTTCCGGCTGAGGGCAATTTTTCATCGCCAGTAATTCAGGAATCAGTACTGCAAAGGCCCCGCTTTCATCCCACAAGTCAAAAGCCCGCACCGGATGGAGCACCATTGCCTTGATAAATTCCTTTGCAATGGTTTCACGTGGAACAACGGGGGTACCGTCTTTTCTCAGAGCGCTCAATCCGAAAATAAGCTGTTTTAAGGTTGCCCAGGTTTCTTTCTCGAAGCTAAAATCAAATTGAGAGACAAAACGAAGCCCACGCAAGAGACGAGAACTGTCCTCAGAAAAACGCAGCCCAGGATCGCCTACTGTTCGGATCAATCCTGCCTCAAGATCTTTTAAGCCTTCAAACGGATCAATGAGATCTTGCTGTTTTAAGTCTGCGGCCATGGCATTGATGGTGAAATCGCGTCTTTTGAGATCTTCTTCCACGGGTAATTCAGGATCTGAAACAATTTCAAAATCGCGATAGCCTCCGCCTTGAGAAAAAGAGGATTCTGTTCTTGGAAGTGCAATATCAATGGCTTCAGCAAAGGGCTTCAGGTGGGGAATAAATTTATAGACCCCAAAGTTTTTCCCCACCCAGGAAACTTTTCCATGTTGACGCAAAAAATCACCCAATTTTTTGGCGGAGACCCCTCGAATCAAAAAATCATAGTCTTTGGTTTCACGCTGCCAGAGCAAATCTCTCACCGCTCCACCCACCAAATAAATCTCGGCTTCGGGGAAATCGATAAAGAAATCGCCTAAGAAAGGGAGGTTTTCTTGAAGCTCAGCAAGCTTCTGCCAAAGATAATCTATTGAAATTGCCATCCGGCTATAATAAATTGATCTCCGTCTGTTTGGCAACAGTCCACTTTATTCATTGTATGCAGGACTACAGAGAGAAAAATTCTTATTTGTTAGGCTGTGTCCACACACCCTAAGCACCTGTCGGAGAAATAAAAATGAAACGATACCGTTTTTTGCATCTTTTGATCCTCATTCCCTTTTTAAGCGGTTTTGATATGACAAAACACAACATCCCAATCGACGAAATTTTATCAGGAGGGCCACCCAAAGATGGCATTCCTGCGCTCAGCAACCCGAAGTTTGTTTCGGCAGAAGAAGCAGATTTTGTCAAAAAAGATGACCGTGTCTTGGGGCTTTTTATCAATGGCGAAGCCAAGGCCTATCCCATTAAAATCATGAATTGGCACGAAATCGTCAATGACACCGTGGGTGGGAAAAAAGTCATGGTCTCCTATTGTCCGCTTTGTGGTACGGGAATGGCTTTTGATCCACATATTGAAGGGAAACACCATACCTTTGGTGTTTCCGGTCTGCTCTACAAAAGTGATGTGCTGATGTATGATCATCAAACAGAAAGTCTTTGGTCTCAAATTAAACAAGAAGCCGTCACGGGAAAACGGACTGGAACCCGGATCAAAATGATCCCCCTTAGCCACACCACTTGGGAAGGCTGGCGAAAAAAACATCCGCTTACCCGTGTTTTATCGACGGACACAGGCTATACACGTAATTATTTCCGCGACCCCTACACGGCTTATTCAGGAAACGACTTACTGATGTTCCCTGTGGGAAAAGTGGACGAGCGTTACCCGACAAAATCCTGGGTCCTGGGTGTCACACTTTCGGGCCAAAGCAAAGGCTATTCATTTTTAGAACTCAGAAATGCCCCACGTTCCTTTACCGACACCATCGGCAAGGAAACGATCAAAATCGTTTATGAACCCAAATATCGCACGACCCAGGTCTTTAACAGCAAGGGCAAAGAAATCCCCACCATCATTGCCTATTGGTTTGCATGGGCGGCTTTTCATCCTGATGCAGCCGTCTATACTGCACCTCTGTCCACCGAGTAAGAAGCATTCTCGGAACTTTTCACTCACAAGGCTTAAAGAATCCTTGAAAAACCAAGCCCTCTTTACGATAATAGTGTCCACACAACAAAGCGTTAAGGAGGATTTTTTCCAATGAAGCTGTTAAGAAACATCGTTAATGCGTTTCTTTTTATTGCATTATTTGTATTTGTCAGCCCCTCTGTCTGGGCAAGTGGGGATCATGGAAACGACCATCACGCGGATGAACACAAAATGAGTGATGAAAAACACATGGATCACTCAGAGAAAAAAGAGGAAGGGGGACACGGCCATCACACCATAAAAAAAGAAGCCAAACCCACTTTTCCTGAGGGAACCAAACAAGTTGTTATTGACCTGAGTGGCCCTTTTTGCAGCAGACACCCTGAAGAGATTACAGCAAGCCTCAAACAACTTGAAGGCATACTGGATGTCGAAGCCTTTAATCGGAGAGACTATGTGCTTATCCACTTTGCACCTGAAAAAGTCGCTCCTAAAAAAATGGCAGAACAAATTAACATCACTAAGGGCAGTGGCTGGCGCTGCAAAGGGACTGTTTCAACAAGACGACGTACAGAGCGTTGAGCCAAACGCAGGCGAACAAGACACAGAACACTGACACCCTCACACATGAAATAAAAACAATCGCGCTTGATTTGGGTTTTCATGCGGTCGGGATCACTTCTGCAGACCCCGTTTCGAGCGCGGGCACACATTTATTAAAATGGCTTGAAGCGGGTTATGCCGCAGACATGGCCTATCTTAAAAAATCTCCTGAAATACGTTTTGAACCCAAACGCCGTTTTCCTGAAGCACAATCCGTCATTGCCCTCGCACTCAACTACTATCAAGAAAGACCTGAGACACAAAAAGAATACCCAGGCGCTCAGGGTAAAATCGCCACTTACGCTTGGGGAGAAGACTATCACACCATCATTGAGCAGAAACTCGAAAAACTGATTGAAGCGATTACAGCACGGGGTGGGCATTGCTGGAAAGGCTACGTCGACCACGGCCCCCTCTTAGAACGCGCTTTTGCTGAACGGGCCGGACTGGGGTTTATCGGAAAAAATACAAACCTGATTACGCCTGAATTTGGCTCCTGGGTTTTCCTTGCAGAAGTCGTAACTGACATGAAGCTTATAGAAGACACTCCCGCCACGGGACAATGTGGCACCTGTACCCGTTGTATCGATATTTGCCCGACCGATGCTTTGACTTCTCCCTATCAATTGGATGCGCGCCGCTGTATTTCTTATCTCACGATTGAAAACAAAGGAGAAATCCCAGACCGCTTTGTTTCAAAAATGGAAGGATGGCTCTTTGGCTGTGATCTCTGTCAGCAAGTCTGCCCCTTCAATGGGCAAAACAAACAGAGCGATGAACCGGGTTTTGCCATTGAGAAAGGCACGGGGCCAACACTTTCCCTGGAGGCTCTTGCGGCAATCCCCGACAATGCCAGCTTCAAAAAACAATTTCGCGGCACTCCCCTACTCCGCAGTAAACGGGTCGGGCTACAAAGAAACGTAAAAATCTTGCAAAAACATAACAAAAGCATAAATAAGGTAAAGTAAAACATGAATAAATATCAGGCCGTATTTTTTGATCTTTGTGGCACCCTCATGCAATATCGGCTCGACCGCTTGCCGCTTATCTCAGTGGACGGGATGCAGGTCGAATCCACTACCCCTCTCACCTACGCCTGTTTCAGAGAATTTGACCGGGGTCAGATCTCTTTTGAAAAATTTTATAAGGATTTTATGATCACCAGCACAGAGATTGAGCAGGAAAAGAATGAAACGGGCAAAGAGTTTCATTCTTCAGTGCGTTTTGATCGTTTTTTAGATCGACTGGGTGCGGATTTAGGGCCACGCAGGACAGAAATTCATCGTTTGTTAATGGATATCCATCTCGAAAAAGTCGGAAAATGTTTGGAGCTTTTGCCACGCCATAAAGAACTACTCATCAAACTTAAAGCGGAATACCGTATGGCCGTCGTTTCAAATTTTGATGATGTGAAGACCGTACAAAGCGTCCTGGCTCGAGACGGCATCACGGATTTCTTTGAAACGATTGTGATTTCTGCCGAAGTGGGTTTGAGAAAACCCAGAAAAGAGGTGTTTTTAGCCGCCAGCGATCGTCTCAAAATTCCTCGCGAAGAAATTCTCTTTGTGGGCGATTCCTGGACACACGACATCGAAGGTGCAAAAAAAATCGGTATGGCAACCGCTTGGATCAATGCCGATCATCTCCCGCTTCCCACAGAGGAAATACAAACAGACTACGTGCTTTCCGATCTCTCAGAACTTTCTAGAATCCTATAGGTTTTTCTCAATCTACAACATCAAATGGAGATATAACTGAAAGTGGTGTTTGAAAGGGATTGAAAAGAAGCCATAGAGTTGGATTTGCGAGAGATGTTATATAAATATACAGCGAGCGCCTTCATTTTCCGATAATGACCAAACCTTCTACTTATCATTGGCCCTAAAACGGGGGGCTTTACAAGCAGTAGATTACCAAATGGTAATGTTACATTTGGAATCTCCCTGTAAAGCCTCGAGTGATAATCCGCCCTGAAGATAGGAGTGTTTCGGAGTGGGATTTTCTATCATTTTTGAGAAGGATTTCACGATGAAGCAACGATTTAGTGAAGGTCAGATCATCAGTATCTTGAAACAGGCAGAGAGAGACCAAGCCGTATCTGAATTATATCGTGAGCATGGGATGGGCAGTGCCAGTTTTTAGCGCGCAGCCTGCCCGTGAGGTATAAATGGCGGGATACATGGCCTCAATGGTATCGGAGAATGAAAACGCTATCAGAAGAGAATAGGCGCTTGAAACGACTGTTTGCTGAGAGCCAAATGCAAAACGACTTTTTGAAGAAGGCTCTTGGAAAAAAGCGGTAAAGCCCGCTTGTCGAAAGGGCTGTGATTGAAGGAATACCGACTATTCTTCAGAAGAATCAAAGAGCACGGTGTCTCCCTTTGCGATGGGCTCAATACTTTGAATGATTTTGGCCGTTGCCGTATCGGCTTGTGTCGCTAAAACCACCATTATCCCGACTTTGCGATAAGGCAAGGTATTGTCTTCTAAGACCGTTTCCGAAAAAGACTTTCGTTTTCCCTCATGCACAATGACAAAACGGTCTCCACGCGCGATACCCGCCTTCTTGCCACGATCAATGTAAACAACGTCGTGTTGGGCATTATTCATCCGAGCATCCTTTACTTCAATGACAAAAGCCTCGCTTCCTTTTTCTGGCGGGAGACCCTTTTCAGTACTCAGAGGGATGAAGGATTCTATAAAAGTAATGGGGTTTCCTATTTTCATAGGGGCATGGGAACGTGTGATTCTAGCCGTGGCAACATCTTCAGCAACGTCAATGACTTTTACCAAACCCAAGACGTGAACCAGTTCTCCCATCGGAGTCTGGGTTTTAGGATGAATCACATCTTTAATCGTCTCAAAGACAACCCACTCCTGATCAGGAAAAAAAGATTCATCATGGGTCGCTAAATAAATAAGATCTCCCTGGGCTAACATCTGCTTTTCATCTTCGGAAGCCGTAATAATACCGGTATGACCCAGTTTGCGAATAATCATTCCTTGCGAAACCAGCGGCCATAAATCTTCTTTGGGCGGCTCAGGAATTTCAGCAACAACTTCTTCAGGCTCTGGCGGTAAAAAAAGATCCCCTTCTGCCTCTACTAAGGGTGGCGGTACAGCACCTAAAGGTGGAGCTGTTGCTGTTGTTTTGGCTTCCTCCACTGCAAGACCGTCTGCTTTTGCAACAGGGATGGACAGAAGCAAAACAAAAGAGACGATGAAAAAAATCAATAGACTCTCTTTAAGATTTAATTTTTCATCAAACATCGTGTCCCCTCTACATGAAAACCGATTTTTCACTTTCAAGACCCTGCACTTTCAATTCACTGCTAGAGAAGCGTAAAATGCTGAAAGGATTTAAACGATTCCCAGCACACACGCTATAGCCCAAAGAAGAAGGTACCAAATCGTGTGAAATTGTCAAGAAACCAGACCCTACCACCCGTACCATTGACCCGTCAGCAAAACATGTGCTCCGAGCATTAGATTCGTTACTGCATGTGCAATGACACAAGGCCATAGGCGCGTACGATACATCAATAGATTATAAGCCACACCTGCCATCATGCCTGCCAACCACAGATTATGCTCCACCCCAAATAAAACAATGGTAATCAAAAAAGAAAGACGTGTAAATTGTCCTAACTTAACCGAAAGGAAATCGGGCGAAACAATATATCGCAAGATACAATGAACGCCAAAAAATTTCCTCCATCAGGGGCACGACAATAGAGGCCCCAAACAATTGGATACAAGCAAAGGAGCGTTTCATCTGGAAAAAGCACAGACTGAATGGCAATAAAAGCCATGTAGACTGCAAAAGGAAGGATGCGAGCTCGCATAATCCCACAAGGTATCAAATACTCCTTGGCTTATCCATAAAAATACAAGACACAAATAAAAACATAAGCGCCCCAAAAAATTATTTAAGGAAGTAAGAGAAGAAGTGAGGAAAAAGGCGCTGAAAAATGCCAACAAATTTCAGCGCTTTAAGGATTAAATGATGGTGGAGGCAGACTAAAACCTTACACGCACTCCCATATTCATTCTTTCGTTTTCAACGGAAATGTAAGGGATGTAGCTGTCGTGGCCTGAGTAGATGCGAAAAGCATTCAAAGCCGTTTGAACCAGAGCAGCACTTACAATGGTCTCACTAGAGAGTCCTGTTTCTTGCGAGATGCCAACAGGGTCGTAGCCGGGATCACGACTTCCCTTAATATAAAAAGACCAAACGGAATACCAGAGAAAATCTGTTCCAGAGAAAAAAAGAAGCGACTTGTTGTAGGTCGAAGGTTGCGCACGATAACTCGATAAAGCCAAATCAAAGGTGTAATTTGAAGCGACAAGCCCTGCTGCCCTGAAAGGCAAAACCGATTCGCGATCAATCTCTCCAACTGACGTCACCCCCGCAAAAAAACTCCCATTTTTTTGCTGAAAGAAATCCATTTGCACATCTCGCCCGCCTGCCATATTTGCCATGGTATTATGCCCCGTTTCATGGGCGATAATATGAGTGAGATAGGCGCTGCCTGCGTCGAAAAAATCGGATAAACCCATCGCCCTTGACTGAGAAACCATCAAAAGCAAGACCAAGCCCGAAAAACCGATCATTTTAATAGATCTTTTTACGCCCATCTTCTTCCTCCTGAAACTACGAATTTACCCATTAAACAACTAAATAGCCATAATTCAAGCCTACTGCGATGTTTTAAAGAAAACAATCCCCCCAAAAGAGGGGGGAGGGAAGATTCTTCACTTTAAAGCAGTTTATTTTATGTTTTAAAAGCAAAAAACATACCAAAGTAAATATTCTTTATTTTCAATACTTTATTAGAGTTCTCTTAAAAACAAAGGCCTCTGTTTTTCGTTTTTGAAAACAGTTTTCGGAATTCGTAACACGGAAGGACAAGGGAAGGCTGAGGGAATAAGGATTTATATTTTAAATTTGAAAAAAATGATAGGCTTGCGTCACTATCAAAAACACAAGACTGGAGCGATTAAAATACAGGCTCAAAAGTGGGCAAAAAATACCGACATGAAAGGACGATAATGAAGAACATGAAAATGCAAACGATTTTAACTTTTACAAGCTTATTGCTACTGTCCTTGACGAGCATTTCATTTGCGGATGAGCTGACGGCTAAAAAAAAAGCACTTATTGATGAGATCCTAAGCATCACGCGTGCATCAAAAATGGGGGATATTTTTTCTAGTTTTTTTGTGCAACGGATGTCGGTTGCACTGAAACAATCTAAACCTGATATTGATGCAAGGGCCTTCGAAATTCTTCAAGAAGAAGTGGATGCAGTCATTAAAAAAGGACTTGTAGATGAAAAAGCCTTAAATAAAATGAGTTACCCCATTTACCAAAAACATCTAGATTCAAGCGACTTATCTGAACTCATCCGCTTCTACAAAACCCCCGCCGGAAAAAAATTTCTTTTCGTCATGCCGATGATCACACAAGAGCTCATGCAAGCCGGTCAGATTTGGGGACAACCCTTAGGGCCTATTATTCAAAAACGTGTGATCGAGCGTTTTGAAAAAGAAAAAATCGTGTATAAATAAAAAAAAGCCGCTCATCAGGAATATCCCAAGGAGCGGCTTAAAAATTTTAAGGATGTTTAGATCTTAGCTTTTTGCAGCAATACTTTTTTTACGTCCCCAGATGGCAAGGCCAAACAAACCACTTCCCATCAGTACGATCGTTCCTGGCTCTGGAACAGGTGCACCCGTGGGAGGGACAACAATACCAATGGTCTGGATACCACCACTTAAGGTCCAATGCGTAAGGCACCAACCACTACCACAACCTAAGGCTGTTAGAGTATGCGCTCCAGGCGACACAGCCGAACTCGGAATTGTAACAGTCAACCAGTCGTTTACATTTGGTCTCGTCGCAGTCAAGACACCCGTACCAGCATCAAAAGTGGAGTACGCTGGATTGGTTAAAGCACCATCCAATCCGCTCATGCTGCCTGTATTATTTGTGACTGTCGTGAAGTTGTACGAGACCCCATCAAAGATCAAGGCGCCGTTTGAACTAATTGGGACACCCGGCACGGTGGGATTTTGTCCGCCATGCCATTGCAGTGCGTCAAAGGTGAGACTACCATTGCCATTAAATGACCAGCCGATACCCACAATATGCGCTTTCGCAGGCACTGCTGAAAAAACAACAGCAAGCAACATTACCGCAAGTAGTGTAATTTTTTTCATATTTGAGAACTCCTTTTCCTGTCTTCGTTAAATTAAGACCAAATACCATCTCTAACTTATCGATCCTTGTCGAATACAAGATATATGCCATAAGCTTAGACAGTCACATTTGGATAAAGAATTCACCCACATACCCTTGATTATAATAGATTATTTCATAATGTGAATAATCTGACTTTTTCAAAACACGTCCAAGGAGACGAATGAAAACCTAGAAACTGTAAAAAATTCCGTCTTTCGAAAAAAAAGGATTTCGATCCTTTTTTTAAAAAAGCAATTAAAAACAATAGTTTAAAAAATACAACTTATCCCCTCCCCTCACTTAAGGGCTGTCAAGTTTTTCGTCACTTCATCCTCCAAGACAGTCAGAAATTAAGGTCACCCACTGAAACTTGACAGATTAAAAGACCCATGTATACCTTACTGTTAAGAGGAAACGCAGCTTAAGGCCTTGCCAACAAAGACCTTTTCTTAACCTAGGGGAATAATGATGTATTTTGTAAATAAAATCGGCATATTTGCCCTTCTTACACTTCTCGCTGCATGCACATCTCCAGAGGCCAAAAAAGCAGAACACCTTGAACGAGCTGAGCTTTATTTTGAGAATCAACAGTACGGGGAAGCCATTATTGAGTACAAAAATGCAATCCAAATTGACCCAGAAAATGCGAGCTATAAATACAAGCTTGCGCTGGTTTATTTAAAAAGAGGAGAGGTTTCTGAGCTTAAAAAAGCCTTTCAACTTTTGGATGAAAGCATTCGCTTAGATGCAAACAATGTCGATGCACATCTCAAAGCCGGGATGCTCTACTTGATATCAAATACATTCAAAGAAGCCCGTAAGAAGGGCATGCACGTTATTGAAAAAGAACCCGACAACTTAGAAGGTTATCTCTTGCTGGGCAATGCATACGCAGGAGAAGAGGAATTTCCTCAAGCCATCAAAATAATGAAACAGGCCATCGATCTTAAGCCACAGCAGATCAGCCTACACCTTAATTTAGCGCTTTTTTATCAATTGAATAAGGATATGGCATCTGCAGAAGCGTCTTATAAACATGCATTGGAGATTGACGAAAATTCGATAGATGCCCATCTGGCCCTGGCTAATTTCTATCAAAGCACCCATGATGACCAACAAGCCAAAAAGCTCTTATCTAAATTAATTGAAATAGACCCCGAGAACATAGAAATTCGGCTTAATCTCGCATCATTTTATGCGGAAAAAGATCAAAAAGAAGACGCAGAAAAAATCTTGCGCGCTGCCACAGAAATGGAGCCAAAAAACAGCAGTGCCTGGATCGCCCTCGGGGATCTTTATTTATCTTCTGATAAAAAGGATCTAGCCATTGAGCAATACAAACACGCGCTCAAAATTGACGAAGATGCAATCATTGCAAAGAAAAAACTGATTATTTTATTTTTTAAAACGAACAAGTTAGAGGAAATTGATAGCTATCTCACTCAAATTCTAAAAAAACACCCAAGAGATGCAGAAACGATGGCACTGAGAGGTAGATGGTTCTCCACACAAAACAGGATAGACGAGGCCGTTGATATTTTAAGAAAAGCGGTCACGACCGAACCGGGGATGGCAATCGGCCACTATTACCTCGGCGTTGCCTACCTTGCACAAGGCAATGATCAAAAGGCAAAAGTAGCGCTTTCGGAAGCCATCAGAATCGCGCCAAAACTCGTAGAAGCCAGAACAGCACTTGCCGGAATGAATCTAGCCGAAGGAGACACGATGCTCGCGGCCAAGGAAACAGCGACAGCCCTGACGCTCAATCCAGACGATGAACACGCACAACTCATCAATGGAGACATTGCCTTTGAAGAAGGAGATTTTGACAAAGCCCTTAAAATCTACAAAAAAGTGCTAGCACTCAGACCCAATTTTTCAGATGCACAAATGCGTTTAGGCGAAGTCTATCGTAAAAAAGAAATGATCGACCTATCCATTCAGGCCTATGAAAAAGTGCTCTTGATTCACCCTGAGCAAAACACCGCATTGGCAAAAATAGTCTCCCTTCTTTTAAAACAGGGGAAGGTCAAAAAAGCATTATCACGAACTGAAACACAACTCACCCGGAGCCTAAACCCTGCGCCGATTCATCAAATGATTGCACAAATTCACACCGAGAGAAAAGATTTTTCAAAGGCCGAAACACGTTATATCAAAGCCCTTGAAATCGATCCGACCCTGCTTTCTGCGCGCATGGAACTTGGAAATTTATACGCCCGGCAAGAACGTTACGAGGAAGCCATTACAGCTCTCGAAGAAGTCAAAACGGCCTCACCAAAAAGAGGAGAAACCTACATTCTTCTTGGACTCATCTATCAAGAACGTTCTGAATATGAGAAGGCAAAAAAAGAATATGAAGCCGTGCTTAAAATCGATCCCGCTTATGTCCCGGCAGCAAATAACTTGGCCTGGCTCTACGCAGAACACGGCGGGAATATTGACATGGCACTCTCTTTGGCACAAAAAGCCAGGGAAAAAGCACCTCACGATCCAGGTATCGCAGATACACTGGGGTGGATTTATTACAAAAAAAATACCTTTTTAAAAGCCATCGGCCTGCTAGAAGAAAGTGTAGAAAAACTCCCTGACGAGCCAGGAATACACTATCGACTGGGCATGGCTTATTTTAAAGCTGAAAAAAAAGAGCTGGCCAAAAAGGAACTTTCGAAGGCTTTAAAGTTGTCAAAAAACTTCAAAGGGGCTGAAGAGGCGAAGTCTGTATTGAGGGATTTGCAGTAACACAACAAAAGTAGCTTAGAGAAGCTTTTATTGAGTTGAGGAGACAATCAGGCTTGTTGATCGTTCGATCAAACGACAATAACCACACTGCTCGCCCTGACTGGGCTGGCCACAAGTCAAGCAGGCATCCGCGTCTGTCACCGGAGGCGGGCTTGGAAATGACTTTTCTTTTTGTTTTAAAAACCCCAGATAAAATTGATGTTTTGCACCAGGAGAAGCCTCTTCAAGTCGATTTAAGGTCTCCTTGTAGGTGAAGGCTTTTGCGCCATTCGACATAGGGCACTCTTCGACAATATAATCAATGCGATTTAGAATCGCGTAGGCCGCCATCTCTCGCTCCGGCAATCGGTAAAGTGGCTTCACCTTTTTTGCCCACTGACCATTATCGTCGGGAAGCACAGGAGACTGCTTTTCAAGATAAGGCACCTGCCATTTTAAAAGATTACCTAAAAGCCTGGCGGCCTCGTCATCCAAATTATGACCCGTCGCAACAACGGGGAAACCTTCTTCAATCGCGATGCGATTAAAATGGTGTCGCTTCATCGTGCCACAAGCCGAACAGGCCGGACGTGCTGAGGCTTTGGCAATTTCTACAACACCCAGGCCGTAGGATTCCTGATAGCCATGCGTAATCAACCTCAGATTCCGTGTCTGGGCAAATTTTTCAACCATCTGCTGTGAAGTCGCAGAATAGGCACCAATGCCTAAGTTTAAATGCAATCCCACCGTTTCATAACCCAGTTTGATTAAAATATCCCAAAGTGCAAGACTGTCTTTCCCCCCCGAAACGGCAACCAAAATGGGCACTTCTTTCAAAAACATTTTTCCATCTGAAATGGCTTTTTGAACCTGTTTTAAGAGATAGCCTTGAAAACAGACATCACAAAAAGCCGTATTATGACGGGGCATTTTGAGTACCGCAGGTTTTTTGCATTTACGGCACTTCATTCACGCCCCCCAGAAATAACCGGACGAATTTCGATCACGGCATCATCTGCAATCATGGTGTCCTCTGTCACCAACACATCCTCGCAAATCACCAGATGAGCCTCTCTCGGAAGACCCAACTTTAGCAAAATGGAAGAAACGGGCTTAGGCCCTTTAAAGGAAATTTCTCGTGTGGGGTGATAAAGCTTTATCTGCATGGGGCCGTATTCTAATCAAATGACAGTAGATTTGCAATTTTAAGACAAAAAATAAAAGTGACAAAATTGTCTTGTTTTGGAATAAATTGTCGTAAAAATGCAGATCACGCGATTGAAAATAAAAAGATTCCAATCAAGATAATGTACATAAACAACTTATTTTAAAAGCTTTATTTAATTTATATTTATTTGGCATCTTAATTGCTTTACTACCTAAATCGTTATTTAAGCGGACTTGAATCATAAGCCCCTAAGACCATACGAAAGCGGATTTTTTTTATGCTCGAAGCAAAACTAAACCTCGTTTCATTGAAAGGAAAAATGAAAATCCTGCATATGAGCTGGATTGCGTTTTTCCTCAGTTTTTATGTCTGGTTCAATCATGCACCGCTTTTGGCCTCTATTAGAGAGTCGATGGGTCTGAGCGATCAACAAGTCAAAGTTATTTTGATTTTGAATGTCGCACTCACCATCCCTGCTCGTGTCATCATCGGCATGTTGGTCGATAAATACGGCCCGCGTCGTATGTATTCGGCATTGCTCTTTATTTCCAGTTTTCTCTGTTTTTCTTTTGCAATGGCGGATACCTTTGAACAACTGGCCATCACACGTTTTTTATTGGGTTTTGCGGGGGCAGGTTTTGTCATCGGTATCCGAATGGTGAGCGAATGGTTCCCTGCAAAAGAGGTGGGTTTGGCCGAAGGGATCTATGGCGGATGGGGCAATTTTGGCTCCGCCACCGCATCCATGACTTTGCCTCTCATTGTGCTGTTTTTTGGGGGTGAGAATGCCTGGCGTTACGCCGTCGGCATGACAGGGATTTTATCGCTTGTCTTTTCAGTCATCTATTTTTTCTCAGTCAGTGACACCCCAAAAGGCTCCACTTATTTCAAACCGAAAAAAAACGGCGCGATGGAAGTTACAAGTCCAGGAGATTTTTTCCTTTACCTGCTTGTCAATATTCCCATGTGCGCGGCCTTAGCAGTGCTTGCCTGGAAACTCGGGCCAGCAAACCTCGGACTCTTAAGCGCAACAGCAACCACGATCATCTACCTGATTTTAACCGGGATTTATGCCTTTCAATCCTTACGGATTTATCAAATCAATAAACATGTTTTTTCTGAATCGGTCCCCAAAATCGAACAATATAAGTTTAAACAAGTTGCCATCATCAACCTGAGTTACCTCGTCACCTTTGGATCCGAACTCGCCGTGGTCTCCATGCTTCCCCTCTTTTTTCTAGATACATTTGGTGTTTCCCTAACGACGGCAGGCTTGCTGGCTGGAAGTTTTTCCTTCACCAATCTGTTCGCGCGCCCCATGGGTGGTTATTTAAGTGATCGAATTGGAAGAAAACGCTCATTGGTTCTACTCTTAGCTGGACTTTCCGTCGGATATTTTTTGATGGGGAGAATCAATGCAAGCTGGCCACTCGGCTTGGCCGTACTGCTTACCTTTTCTTGTGCAACGCTGGTCACCTCTGGAAACGGTGCTGTTTTTGCCATGGTTCCACTCATCAAACGTCGTTTGACCGGACAAGTCGCAGGCATGGCGGGGGCTTATGGCAATGTCGGAGCCGTTTCTTTTCTCACCGTGCTCTCCTTTGTTTCTCCACAAATATTTTTCGTGGTCATCGCTGCTGCCGCCGTTTTAACCCTCCTCATCGTTCTCTTCTTTTTTGAAGAACCTGCGGGTCACATGGCGGAAGTTCTACCGGATGGCACAGTGCAGATGATCGAAGTTTCCTAAAAAAACCTTGAGATAGACACACCACAGACCTTGCAGCGCTGCGGCGATTTGATTATGATCGCCACAGCGTTTTCATTTCGGAGCGCTCCCTTTTGAAAGAAAAAATAATGTCAGGAAAACTCGAAGTCAAAGCGGGACAGCTCAGCATTGCAGGCATCAAACCGGGCAATGATGATTCCTGCGGTATCGAGATCCCCGAGGATGCTCTTCTACTGACCAAAGGAATCGTTGCCGTCATCGCCGATGGCATGAGTGGCAGTGAAGGCGGGAAAGAAGCCGCTGAAACCTGTGTCTTGGGATTTTTATCCGACTATTACAGTACCCCAGAATCCTGGACAGTCAAAAATTCAGGGGCAAAAGTGCTGGGCGCGCTCAACCGCTGGTTGTGCGGGCAAGGCCAGCAACAGCATGGTTCCGCAAAAGGCATGGTCACCACGTTTAGCGCACTGGTCATCAAATCCACCACCGTCCATCTCTTGCATGTCGGAGATACTCGGATTTACAGATTTCGTGGCAACGATTTGGAATGCCTCACACGCGATCACCGAGTTGTAATCAGCGCAGAGAAACAATATCTCTCACGTGCCATGGGCATTGATGTCGATTTGCAGATCGACTATAAAAGTTTACCCGTCGAAAAAGGAGATCTTTTTCTACTCGTAACCGATGGGGTTCACGAATATCTTTCCCAAGAAGAAATAAAGGGTCTGCTCAAAAACATTGAAGATCCTGAAAAAACCGTACGGGAGATCATCAATCAAGCCGCAAAGAATAAAAGCCATGACAACCTCACCTGCCAGATCCTGATCGTCGAAAAGCTCCCACTGCATAACAAAGAAGATCTTTACCAAAAACTCACAGAACTGCCTTTTCCACCCCCCTTAGAAGCCGGTATGGTCTTAGACGGTTATCGTGTCGTTCGGGAACTCCACGCCAGCAAACAGACACAAATTTATTTAGCAGTAGACACGGAAACAAAAGAAGAAGTCGTACTCAAAACGCCCTCCGTCAATTACGAGGATGATGCCGCTTACATTGAGCGTTTTATGCACGAAGAATGGACCGGAAGACGTCTCAATTCTCCGCACATTCTAAAAATAAAAGACTTGAGCCGACGGCGGAGCTGTCTTTATTTTGTCACCGAATACGTCAAAGGAGAGACCTTACGTCAGTGGATTTCCGACCACCCGCGTCCTTCTGTTATCGACGTCAGAAAAATCGTCAATCAGGTCGTCACAGGACTCATGGCCTTTCATCACAAAGAAGTCATCCACCGCGACTTAAAACCCGAAAATATTTTGATTGATAAACACGGCACCGTCAAAATCATTGATTTTGGTTCAAGTAAAATCGCAGGCATTGAGGAAATCAATGTGCCTTGGGAGCGCAGTCAAATGCTCGGCACCTTAAATTACACCGCCCCAGAATACCTCGCAGGCTCCGCAGGCACAGAACATTCCGACCTTTTTTCTTTGGGTATTATCACCTACGAAATGCTTTGCAGGGCAGTCCCCTACAAAGAAGCACTGACCCTCAAAAACCTTAATCGCATACCCTACACCTCCGCGAGAAAATATGATCCAGAAATTCCGCACTGGCTTGATCTTACCCTACAAAAAGCCGTGCACAAAGACCCCAGACAACGCTACGCCGCGCTTTCAGAATTTCTGTATGATCTAAGCCATCCCAATCCCAATTTCATGGGCAAAGATGTTCTGCCCTTATTAGAACGAGACCCGGCGGTCTTTTGGAAAGGCCTGTGCACACTCTTGATTATTATCAATCTCATTCTTTTATACTTAGTCTCCTGATTCTATCAGGGTCTAGCAACACTGAATTGTCTCTTATTGTGAGACGATCCGTTTGAGTAAAATTTGAGGGAGATTTAGATGAAATCGCATCGAAAAGAACTTTGGTTTGAAATCAAAACAAGACGAGACTACATCAACATCACAGAAAAGGTACAAGCTGAAATTGATGCAAGTGGTGTTCGTGAAGGGCTTTGTCTGGTCAATGCCATGCACATTACGGCATCCGTTTATATTAACGACGACGAACCTGGGTTAATCAAGGATTATGATGATTTTTTAGAACGACTGGCCCCACACGAACCGCTTTCACTCTACCGACACAATCAAACGGGAGAAGACAACGGCGATGCTCATATTAAACGTCAATTTATGGGACGTGAAGTGGTCGTGGCGATTACAAAAGGTAAACTGGATTTTGGCCCTTGGGAGCAGATTTTTTACGCGGAATTTGATGGCCGACGCCGCAAACGGGCATTGATCAAAATTATCGGGGAATAAAAACTGAAAGAATGAAGTGAAAACGCCTCCCTCCATTCCCTCAGGAGACCGATCGCGTCGTGAATTCCACAGCAGAAAAGGTCACAGAAACAGAAAGCGTAAGGTCTTGCAATCATATCCCTATATTGTTAACCTTCCTACATCCTTGCGGATCGAATTTTCCGGAGCGATTTATCATCTCACCAGCCGCAGGAATGCCCGGCAAAAGATCTACCGGAATCATGCTGACCGAGAGACGTATCTTATAAACCTTTCCCATGTTGTTGATCGATACGCTTAGCGCTGTCATACTTATTGCCTGATGGACAATCACGATCATCTTCTCATCGAAATACCCGATGAAATAGGCCGAAAAATTAATGTATGATTGTAAGACCTGACCTTATTTGTACTACCATTTATATTGATAAATTTGGAGATTATTTATGAAGCAGATATTTTTAATTCTAATTATTTTATTTTTTTCAGGCCTTCAAAGTGAAGCTGCAACAGAATTTACCTTTAACACACACGTTTTCGCAGAATGGGGAAACAAACAGGGGCAAACATCTCTTGTTGATATCGACAAGGATGGCGATCTGGATTGGGTTGTTGGAGAAAGAAGCAATGGCAATGACAACAAAGAAGTCTCTTGGTTTGAGTTCCAAAGCGCTGATACCTGGATACGGCACACCCTCGGTACGAATCCACTGACTGATGTGGGTGGTGTCGCATTTGATATCGATGGGGATGGCTGGATTGATCAAGCATCAGGCGGCACTTGGTACAGAAATCCTAAAACACCACGAGAAGATCCTTTTACGCGTTACACAAATGGTGCAATAAAGACACATGATAATGTCGCAGCAGACATGGATGGCGATGGAAAACTTGATTTGGTTTCTATGAATGACAACTCGCTTAAATGGTATAAAATTCCAAGCGACCCGACCTCTGACTGGATCGAAACAACGGTTGGTAGCAGTGTGCACGGTGCCTTCAGCCCACGTGGTGTCGGTGACATTGATGGAGATGGTGATAATGACATTGTGCGAACAACAGGTTGGTATAGAAATGGAGGGAATGAAGAAAATGAAGGAGATGGATCGATCTGGACTTTCGAAAATATAGATGGTGCGAGCGATCCAGGGGGGAGTGGTCAATACAACGATACAACTCGGTCTTGGATTTTCGACATCGATCTCGACGGCGATAATGATATCGTCATGGCGACAGCCGATACCCCAAGCTCTAAGGGCTGGCTCCGTTGGTTTGAAAACGAAAATGAAAACGGTGATGGCAAATCTTGGCAGTCTCATACCATTGCAAGCGGCAAAGGGGATTTGCATTCGCTCGCATTAGCAGATTTTGACAACGACGGTGACATTGATATTTTTACCGGAGAGGGCCCTTTGGGTAGCTCAGGTCCGGACGAACCTAAACGCGGTTTTATTTTTGAGAACGTCGGTGGCAAGGGAGGCGCATGGCTGGAACATATTATTGTAGAAGGATATGAGATTCATGAAGCACAGGCAGGCGATGTTGACGGAGATGGTGACATTGACATTGTTTTTAAACCCTGGAATGGCGATGAGCAAGTATTTTTAGAAAATGTGACCTCAAGCGGCGAATACACCCGAATTGATACCGGTGTAGATCTTTCCGGTTGGAGTGCAGCCGGGGGTTCATGGACCATTGAGTCAGGGGCAATTTTTGGAGAGCAAGACCCGCCTGGAGAGGGCGATGGAGGATTCCTTATTTCTGACGGGAAATATGGCGATTTTGAAATTGTTTTCCAGGTATGGGCTGATTGGGGTGTCGATACAGGATTGATCACACGATCAGACGGGTCTGGAAACGGATATCAAATTACAATAGACATGCAAAATAATAGCTCCATTGCGGGCATTTACGGCCAGGGAATTGGTGACAGGTTTCTTGAAAGGGATTTTCAATTCGGGTCTTCTGAAAGTCAAATTGTTGGCAATCCAAGCGGATTCAGTACGGATGATTGGTCTACGACGGTGTGGAATGTTAATGATTGGAATGAGATTCGTGCCACAGTGACAGGGTATCCACCGACGGTAAAAACCTGGATAAACGGTTTTACTGCCAATGAATATGTGGGCAGTGGAGATATTCTAATGCCGCTGCCCAGCGGATTTATCGCCCTGCAAGTACACGAAGGAAATCAGTTTCCTGAGGGCAGCAAGGTTAGATTTCGAAACATTCGTGTGAAAGCCCTTACGACTGACCTTGAGCCACCATCTGCGCCGACAAATTTAATGATTGAGTAGGATGAATAAAAGAGACAGCTTGCCGGAGCATTTAGTAAATATTCGCATTTTACGGCTAAAGAATTAGGACGTCTTGAGATTTCACTGAGTGCGTGTATTTTTGAGGCATTTTCTCCCTTAAGATAGTTTCCCATTCTCCACATTGATGAGGGAGATGAAGTCGAGTTTGAAATCACCCAGTTATGTCCTCATGGGCAATCACTACCATTTAATCATAGAGACACCCGAAGTAAACCTATAGTGGACCCCTGTGATGCATTATAGTCAACAAAAGATGACCTCTTCTAATAAATATAAACCGCCCCGGCATCACTTAAGTTATATGAAAGTGGGGTCAATAAGTTATGAAAGTGGGGTCAATTCTTTATTATTGACATGTAAGCTACAGGGTCAGTCTTTCGAGAGTTTCGAAGTCTATTTGATTTTTTTTTGGCTTTGCCACAACCCCTTTGCATTCCCCTGGCGTCGGGGCTTCCCCGAACCCCTTTCTCGGCCTAAAACATTCATAATTTCGACCGTATCACCAATAACGCGATAGTAAACAGTATCAACACCACACACACTTTTTCGATAGCTCTCGCGGATATAGTCAGCAGTTGGATCCGAATAAGGTTGTTCCGCAAGTAATTCAAAACGGTCAAAAAAGGCATTGTAATATCTATCTGCCTAACTTCGTTCCACTCTTTCAAACCCCTCCGCCAAATTCTGTCCAAATCTGCTTGTGCATCGGCTGTTACTTTATAAGACCCCATCGCGCCGTGCTCTTTTTTTGATATCGGCTAAAATTTCATCGCGGTTTTTATTGGTGAAACCACTTTGCTCAGCTTTAATCAACTTAGCACGTATAGCCTCGATTTCTGCGGGTGTTTCAATACGGTGTTCCTTATCTCTGCGAATGAGATTTCGTACATATTCACTATTGCTAACGAACTCACCGCTAGCGATAACCCCGTCCATGAATTTACGGTCTTGCTCAGTAAGGCTTAGGGTGGTTTTAACAACGGCCATATTTTTACCTCCAAAGGAGAGTGTGAATCATACCTCTATTTTACCACTAAAGGCATACCACGCGAAACGGGGTCAATTCTTTAAGATTGACATGGAAGCTACAGAGTCACTCTTTCGGGAGTTTCGAATTGTATTTGATTTGTTTTGGGGCTTTGCCCCAGACCCCAGCATCTGGCGATACCAATCTTCTCCACTCAAAGCGCTCGCGTGAATATTGCCCGCACGGGTAAACGCATCGACGATGACAATGCCATTCACCGTTCTTCCGGTGATGTTTTCACTATCGTTAGTGCCTTCTAAAATTGTGACTTACGCTCATTCAAAAATTCCCAATGCATCAAGAATCACGAGAATAATCATGGAGACACCTGAGATGACAAAAGTGGTATAGAATATTCGGGCGAGTATGCGGTCGAATACCGTGGTATGTTTGTATAATAATTCAGAATCGGCATACAGAAATGACAAGCGTGATTTTTGAATTTTGCGTATCATCGACTGGGGTAACCACAGTGCTTGAGCCACGCTAAAAATATCCGATCCAGAAACAAAATTGACACCTAGTATTCCTTTTATTTCTGGATTTTTTCTGAGTTTGCGAACCGTGATCTGTCCGAAGAGGACGAGAAATATCATTGCGAGAAATATTCCTCCTAATATGACCGATAAAATTGACTGAACCAAGGTCATTGACTGTTTGTCCACTTCATAATGCTATCGTAAATGGCTCCACCTTCTTTTTTGACTATACTGTCCGCTGTCATTGAAGCAGCAGCCGCGACTCCGGCTATGGCAGCACCCGTAATCAGTAAACCAACCCACCCCGCAGGAGTTGCAACGGTTAAAAAATATAAGCCTGCTTCTACCGTAATTTTACCAACAGCTAAACTCGCTGCAATGCTACTCGACTCAACAAACATCTGTCGATACCAATCTTCTCCACTCAAAGCACTGACATGAATATTGCCCACACGTGTAAACGCATCGACGATGACAATGCCATTGCCCAGTACATTGCCAAATTGGCTAAGACGAACCAAGTAGCCTGCTTGTGTCGTACTGGAGATGTTCAGTTTGACGGTATTTCGGGCGCTGCGCGCGAGGTTGATGCCGCGTGTCGCACTTTTTAAGGGCGAGCCTTTTGTGGTGCGTCCTTTTTTGTGTCTGGAGAGCTCTTGCTGGAAGTTTTTTTGCATATCTTCGAAGGTATTTTTGACTGCTTCCTTGGCGGAGGCCTGTGCTGAAGCAGATGTTTCAGATGATGTGACGGTGTCGCGGTAGGACATCAAGGTATCTTGATAACTTTTTACGGATTCGCCAAATGTTTTTATGCGGGTGGAATAGGTGCTGGTGGCCGCACCCGTGGCGGCGATATTAAAGTCTTTCAGCCCGCTCATGATACTGGCGACATCTACCGAATCATCGGGCCCTAAAAGAGAGATCAGTTTGAATAAAGCTGGTGGGTTTTTAGAGGCATTGAGTGTGTTGGCAATGCTGATCGCTTCCTGTGAAGGATTGTCACCCAAGACATAGGGTTTGAGAGGCATAAGGCCGCCGAATTTTTCACCGCAATACAGTTGTTTGGGTGTTAATAGGCAGGCTTGGTAGAGCTCTTCAGGACGCATGACTTTATCGAAGATCAGGACTTCAGGCATTGAAACCTCCTTGTTTTCGGAGTGATGTGGAGAATGCTAGAAGATCGTTCTTATGAAGTCAATGATGCGAGTTTCAAATGAGAACCAGAAATGAGAAACAGGGTCAATTTTTTAAGATTGACATGGAAGCTACAGAGTCACTCTTTCGGGAGTTTCTGTAAAGCCCCCCTATTTATTAACCTGGTAATTAAATATAGAGAGATATTGTGTTAGATATAGGATACTTTCAGGATGGAAAAAGAAGATGCGAGAAAACTCACAACGGAAGCGCAAGAGCAGTTAAGACGTCAGGCCATCCGTCTTCGCAAACGA